>Ga0208016_100024_pt1 | contig 142772 bp, 140 predicted proteins | sample 28_taG_FD_184102 | JGI IMG/M metagenome (GOLD analysis project Ga0208016, IMG submission 184102) | Marine viral communities from Cariaco Basin, Caribbean Sea - 28_WHOI_OMZ (SPAdes) (version 2) | ecosystem: Environmental > Aquatic > Marine > Oceanic | place: Caribbean Sea: Cariaco Basin...
ATCTGAAGTTTAGACCATGACCTACTTGAACGCCGTGACAAAAACGCCGGGAGCGTTTTTGAATGACGGATGGGCTTTTTTTATGTCTCCCTGTTTTATATTAACCTGCCTGTGCAGGGCAACACACCCTGTGACCAGCAATCGTGCCTGCATGGCTGGCTCACATCACTTGCTTGTCACTAACAAAAAGCAGCGATAAGCAATGTGCCAGAGATTACTTTGCATTGACTCCACATCCTTGGCGATAAGCATTTTGAATGAGTGAAGTGAAACTGAAGGGGCGCTTACAGGGATATAAGCAATAAAGTAGATCACCGACAGGCTTTTGGATAATAGAAAAGCTCATCCTAAATAATGGTGACCTTTTTTATTGTCTGTAATCTAGATATATGACCTACTTTGAACGAAGTCACTGCCAATCGCTCTGCATGGACGGCATACAGCATATCCTGGTAAATGTTAATGAAGTTAATACAAAGAAAGCGCTCATCAATAGACAAAGTTCTTTGATCATTACAAATGTTGGTTCGCTTGAGAATTTCTGCTGGATGTTTATCAACGGGGGTATATAGAAAGTTAGTGATAATAGTTGTTACTTGGGTATTGGCGATAGCCTGAATTCTTCACTTAGGTTAACCAGCCTGTCACTAATTTGAAGTAAAATATGAGCTTTAAAATATTAGAATTTCGCAAGGCGATTAATGTACAAAACACTTATTTACCTTTTTATCGCCTGCTTAGTGACGGCCTGTTTAGATGACACTCAAGAGCTTGAGCTCAATAATAATTTACCACTTCCACGTACAATAGATGTTGATTACGCTTCTGAGATAAAACCGATTATTGAAGAAAAATGTGTTGCTTGTCACGGCTGCTTTGATGCGCCATGCCAGTTAAAAATGGAATCTACAGAGGGATTCCTGCGTGGTGCCACCAAATTAAATGCTTATGATGGGACAAGGAAGGAGCCTATTACACCGACACGCTTATTTATAGATGCTCATTCGCAAGAAGAATGGCAAGAAGCAGGTTTTCATTCGATTATTACCGGGCATGATGCACAAGCTAGCTTGTTATATAGAATGTTAGCTCTGGGAAAAACTCATCAATTTAAAGACAATAGTAAGTTACCGGATGATCTTGATATTAGTATTCGCCGAGATAACCAATGTCCAACCGTCGATACGATTACTGAATATGAAGAGAAACATCCTCTAACAGGGATGCCATTTGCCGTCTCCGGACTTACAGATGAGGAATTTTCGACAATCAGTGGTTGGTTATATCAGGGCGCTAAAGTCAATATAAATGAGGTTAAGCTAAGCCAAAAAGAATTATCAGCAATAAAAAAATGGGAAACATACCTTAATCAAACATCTAATCCGCGTAGGTTAGTTTCCAGGTGGCTTTTTGAGCACCTTTTTCTAGCTCATCTGTACTTTGAGAACCAAGGTCAAAATACCCATTTCTTTGAACTTGTTAGATCCTATACACCGACAGGTAAGCCAATTTCAATTGTAAAAACCCGTCTTCCAAATTCTGATCCAGGACAGCCAATTTATTACAGATTAAGATTAGTAAAAGGGATTACTGTTCATAAACGTCACATAACATTTTTGTTTGATGAGAAGCTAAAAAAACATATAGAGCAACTCTTCTTCTCAGAGCCATGGCAAGTAAATACTATGCCTGGCTATGATTATGAAGATAGAGCTAATCCCTTTTTAACGTATTCTGCGATACCGGCTGAAGCCAGATATCGGTTCTTGCTGGAACATGCCGAATATTTCACACGAACGTTTATTAGAGGCCCTGTTTGTCGTGGTCAAATTGCAACGGATGTGATCCGTGATCAGTTTTGGGTGATGTATCAGGATCCAGCCAATGATCTTTTCATCACTGATCCTGACTATAGGAAAAAGGTAGAGCCACTTCTAGGCATGCCTGGACAGGATGACAACCTGACAGAGGCAAAAGAGAATTGGGATAAATATAAAGATAAACGCAATGCTTATTTATCTTTAAGAGATCAACATTATCGAGATGCACCGATAAACTGGACTTCGACTAATGCTATCTGGGACGGCGATGGCAGTAATACTAATGCGTTTCTGACCGTGTTCAGGCACTTCGATAATGCCAGTGTTGTTAAAGGTATGGTGGGACAGGTTCCTCAAACGATTTGGTGGATGGATTTTCCATTATTTGAGCGAACATATTATGAGTTAGTGGTTAATTTTGATTTATTTGGCAATGTAGCTCATCAACTTCAAACGCGGTTATATTTTGATTTAATCCGTAATGGTGCCGAGCATAATTTTCTTCGATTATTACCTAAAGACAAGCGAAAGTCAGTGTTGGAGGATTGGTATCAAGGTATGGGCGTAGTCAAAACTTACTTCACCTATGCACCGCTTGATGTTGATAGTAGAACTGCTGAAAAATTCTCGTCTGAGCATACCAAAAATGAGCTGGCCAATCGACTATTAAAGCAATTTAGTCAGGTTAACGCTGCTGCAAACGATGCGATTAATCGTTGTCAAAATCAGCAATGTTTCAGGAAGTCACAGACTGACTGGATACAAAAAGCTGATTCACGGTTAAGTCGTATAACGGAAGCTACATTTAAGGAAAAGTCAGGGCTACAGTTCTTGCCTGAGTTAACATTTATACGGGTGAAGCATGGTGATGAAAGAACAGTTTATTCCCTAATACGCAATCGTTATCACAGTAATGTGGCCTTTCTGTTTGGTGAGTCACTTCGCTATAAACCTGAAAAAGACAGTTTAACGGTTTATCCGGGAATTGCCGGAAGTTATCCTAACTTTATCTTTGATATCAATGCTGAGGAACTGGAACCATTCGAGAAAGCCTTGATGAAAGCGACATCTGAAGAAGAATTTGATGCCCTAGTACTGAAGTGGGGTGTCCGCAGAACACATCCGCAGTTCTGGCAAATTTTTCATGATTTCACTCAGTGGCAACGTGAACACAATCCGATTGATGCGGGGGTATTCGATGCAAACCGCTATGAGAATCTTTAAACCTGATTTTAGCGGCGTTTTAAGTGCATTTTTGAGAGACTGAACAATAAAATTTTTAACTGTGTTCTGCGCGTTAATCTTGGTCGGCTCAATATGTTCTCATCATCTTGTGCCGATAATTTGTTTAATGTTTCCAGTCCACCCAATGTCATCGCTCTGATTTCCCAGCCTAAGCGCCCCTTAATACCATTACCGAGTTCCAGGCCTTCATTCATCAGAGCCATCGTTTGTTGGAATAAATGACGAAGCAGTGGTGCTAATTTCCGGCTATTTGCCAGGGTAATGTCATCCTCATCCAGCCCAGCCTCTGTAAGCATGTGTTGGGGGATATAAATGCGGTTGTTTTCCTGTTTGTCTTGCAGGATATCCTGATAAAAGTTAATCAATTGTAATGATGTGCAGATGGCGTCAGACTCTACTAACTGGTGTTGTGTTGGCTGACCATTTAAGTGTAGTAATAAACGCCCTACAGGATTAGCAGAACGTTGACAGTAATGCAGAACTTCTTCCAATGTCTGATAGCGGTTTTTGACAACGTCCTGCATAAAAGCCGATAACAAATCATCAAATAAGTAGATGGGTAAGTGAAAGTGTGTGATCACATCATCAAGAGCAATAAAGATCGGATCATCACCTGTGTATGAACCATCACTTATCTCAGTGAGATGCGAACGATAGTTTTGTAGCTTGGTTATTCGTTCTGCTTCGGTGAGCTGACCTTCATCAGCATAATCATCGGCAGTGCGAGCAAAGGCATAGATAACAGCAATCGGTTTTCTTAACCTTTTAGGAAGTAAAACTGAGGCGACAGGAAAGTTTTCGTAGTGCGACTTTGCAAGTTTTAAGCAGAAATCATAAGCAGCAGCCAGATTTTTATTCGTTGTCATAACGCAATAGTTAAATCCAGTTGAGGATTTCTTCAGGCTTATAAATCGTGGCTTTCGCCTGCCACGTTTCAGGTTGGTCAGTACTTTTTAAATAACCGTAATGAGCGATGAGCGTATCCATATTCACAATATTCCCAGCCTCGATATCGCGTTGGGCATCGCCGATATATAAGCAGTTTTCTGGCTTTACGGCAGAGGCGTTACATGCAAATAACATCGGATCTGGATGAGGTTTGCTATTGGCCGTGGTATCTCCACTCACGATACAACTCGCTCGCTGACTCAGCTTTAATGCCTGCATTAAAGGATCGGTCAGAAATGCAGGTTTGTTAGTAATCACTCCCCATTTCAATCCTGTTTTTTCTATGGTTTGTAGAACATTTTCCATACCGTCAAAGAGCCTGGATTCCCGGTTGATATGGTGACGATAAAGTTCAATAAATCGTGTTTGTATCGACGTATATTCAGGATTTTCAGCTGATATCCCAAAAGCGAGTTTGATTAATCCCGGACTACCATCGCTGGCCACAGGGCGAATTGTTTCGAGAGGCAGTGGCGATTTATTGTATTCAAGCAAAACCTGATTAAGTGCGTAAGCTAAGTCTGGTGCGGTATCAACAAGGGTGCCATCCAGATCAAAAAAAACAGCATCGTATTTTGCCATATCAGATTTTTTTGCAGTGGATGAGGTAGTTTACCTTGACGTCGTTTCCAAGACTAAATTGACGCGTCAAAGGATTGTAATTCATTCCTGTCACATCTTTGACTTTCAGTCCAGCTTGGCGGCACCAGGCAGATAACTCAGCTGGACGAATAAAGCGTTTATAGTCATGGGTGCCTTTCGGCAGCATTTTCATAATATATTCAGCGCCAAGCACAGCCAGAAGATAGGCTTTGGGATGACGGTTTAATGTGGAAAAGAACACATCACCACCCGGTTTAACTAATGCTGCACAGGCACTGATGATAGAGGCTGGATCCGGCACATGTTCTAACATTTCGAGGCAGGTAACGGCATCATATTGTTCTTTATTTTGCGCTGCCATCTCTTCTGCAGTGATCTGTTGATAATGGATTGTCAAACCTTCTTCCAACGCATGAAGCTTGGCAATATTAAGTGGCATCTCGCCCATATCAATACCAGTGACATGGGCCCCACTTTTTGCCAGCGCTTCTGAAAGAATGCCACCACCACAACCAACATCAATCACGTTGGCATCTTTTAATGATGTTCGCTCTGCGATATAAGCCAAACGAATTGGATTAAGATCATGTAACGGTTTCGATTGACCTTCCAGATCCCACCAACTGGATGCTAAGGCATCAAATTTTGCTACTTCATTTAAGTCGACGTTTGCTTGTTTTTGGCTCATTGACCGAGTGATCCTATTTTTATTGCCCATTGCTGAGCATCTTGGATAATTTTTGATTCGTTTAATGTCGTTAGTTGACGGGAATTGAGTAGCTGTTTACCGGCGACCCAAACATCGGTGACTTTATCTCGGCTGGCGGCGTAAACCAACTGAGATACGACATCAAAAACAGGCTGTGTTTCGATATCCGACAACTTCACCGCAACGATATCAGCTTGTTTTCCTACTTCGAGTGATCCTATTTCCTGCTCTAGTCCTAATGATCTTGCCGCATTGATAGTCGCCATTTCTAGCGCATTATGAGCAGGCACCGCGGCAGCATCTTTGGCTACTGCTTTTGCAAGTAAAGCTGTTTGACGCATTTCTGCAAACATATCCAGATCATTATTTGAGGCAGCGCCATCGGTGCCAATCGTGACATTCACATTATTTTTTTGCAGTTCAGCAACAGGGCAAAAGCCACTGGCCAGTTTTAAGTTAGACTCAGGACAATGAGCGATGTGAACACCCGCTTCGGCGCACCATGTGATTTCTTGGTCATTAAGTTGTGTCATATGCACAGCGAGTAGTCGGGGCGAGAGCAGGCCGATTTGTTTCAAACGCTCAAGCGGCCTAACCCCAAACTCTGCAACGCTCTGTGATATTTCATCTGCTGTTTCGTGAATATGCATACTGATCGGCATATCCATTTCTTCAGCATTGGTAATGATTTGCTCCAGTGTTTTGTCTGCGACAGTGTATGGGGCATGCGGTGAATAAATCGTATTAATCCGTGGGTGATGACGATAGTGATCGTGTAATTGATGGCCTTTATGTAAATATTCTTCTACTGAGCTGGCCCAGTTTGTCGGAAACTCAATAACAACAATACCTAGACTGGCTCGAAGTCCTGATGTATCAACAACTCTGGCCGTGGCTTCCGGAAAAAAATACATATCGTTGAAATAGGTAGTGCCACCCCGAATCATCTCTGCAATGGCCAGTGCACTGCCCGCTTCCACAAACAGATCGCTAACAAAGGCTTTTTCTGCGGGCCAGATATGATCGTTCAGCCAAGTCATTAAAGGTAAGTCATCAGCCAGTCCCCTAAACAGCGACATGGGGGTATGGGCATGGTTATTGATTAAACCAGGTATTAAACAATGCTCATTCAGATCATGAGTCGCATTGGCTGAGTAAAGCTGTTTTGCCTGTTGCTGTGGCAGAAGCGCTAAAATACGTGCATCCTTGATAATGATGGCGTGGTTTTCTAACACGGTCTGGTCTTCAGTGACGGGGACTAACCAGCGTGCGTTAATTATCAGATCGACATTTTCCATAGGGTTTGATTATACCGTTGAGCTGAATGAAAACCTATTCTAATCAATTATCATGACAAACCAATCACAACTAAAATTCATCAAGCATCACAGGAGCTTGTTTTGACCAAACTATTGCAGACTATTGAGCCAATTTTATGGCGTGATGAACGACTTCATTTATTGGACCAACGTGTTTTACCACATAAAGAAAATTGGTTGGAATTTCATGATTCCGATGCCGTCGCTGAAGCCATTAAAACGATGGTGGTTCGTGGTGCCCCAGCTATTGGTGTGACTGCTGCTTATGGTGTGGTGTTGGCAGCAAGAGAAACTTGGTTTAGTGCTGGAGAAAACTGGCAGGAGGCAATCAATCCACCACTCAAAAGATTAGCTGCATCACGTCCTACCGCAGTGAATCTGTCGTGGGCGATTGATCGTATGAAGACGGCCTCTGCATCACTGTCTAAATATGAGTCACCAGAACCCGCCTTGTTAACATTTGCTCAGCAGATACATCAAGAAGATGTTAAAGCCAATAGAACCATGGGGCAATATGGAGCTGACTTGCTGGATAATGACAGTATTGTGCTGACACATTGTAATGCTGGTGCGCTTGCCACTGCTGGTTTTGGCACGGCCTTGGGCGTTATTCGGCAAGGTTTTATCGATGGAAAAATTGAGCATGTTTACGTGGATGAAACCCGTCCATGGTTGCAAGGTAGCAGACTGACAGCATGGGAGCTTATGCAGGAAGGCATTCCTATGACCTTACACGCCGATGTAGCTGCAGGCGCGTTGATGGCGAGTGGTCAATTAGACTGGGTCATTGTTGGCGCTGACAGAATTGCCTCAAATGGTGATACAGCCAATAAAATTGGTACCTACTCATTAGCCGTATTAGCGAAATATCATGGGGTGAAACTGATGGTGGTGGCTCCCACCACAACGATTGATTGGTCAATTGATAATGGGAGTCAGATTCCGATTGAACAACGCACGGGTTCAGAAGTCTCAGAAATAGATGGACGTCCGATTGCACCTTCAGAGGTTCATGTATCGAATCCGGCGTTTGATGTCACACCGGCAGAATTAATCGATGCCATTGTGACAGAGTCAGGCGTGGTAAGGTCGCCTTCAAAAGAAAATATGAAGCAACTCAAAAGTGAGGAGGAAAAATGACACAAACAGCATTAGTGACCGGAAGTAACCGGGGAATTGGTTTAGAACTCTGCCGTCAGCTTGCCGCAAAAGGCATGCATGTTATTGCAACCTGCCGTAAAGCCTCATCTGAATTAACGTCCCTGAATGTCGAAATTATTGAAGATGTGGAAGTCAGTGAGCCTAAAAGCTTAGCAAAACTGGCTGATTCATTAGAGAACAGAAAAATTGACTGGCTAATCAATAATGCGGGTATTGCCGGTGGCATTGGTCTTGGGCAAATTGATGATAATGCGATCGATGATTTTGTCAGAATGTATCGTGTGAATAGCCTTGGACCATTACTGACCACTCAGGCTTTATTAAATCATCTGGGACAGGGCAGTAAAGTTGGTATTATTACCAGCCGCATGGGCTCGATTGATGATAATGACTCGGGTGGTAGTTATGCGTATCGAATGTCGAAATCAGCGGTGAATGCCGCCGGGAAATCATTATCAATTGATCTCAAACCCAAAGGCATTGCTGTCGCCATCCTGCATCCAGGTTGGGTAAGAACGGATATGACCGGACATGGTGGATTGATTGATCCAGATGAATCAGCAGCAGGTCTCATCCAACGTATGGAAGAGTTAACACTCGAAACCAGTGGCACTTTCTGGCATACCAATGGTGAAAAATTACCTTGGTAATACAGCAACGTTAGATGTATTCGTATCCTGAATTAACTGTTGAGCAGCAGGCGACATTGCCGGTGTTACGTGCACCGGCATTAGCCTTGGATGCACAATTTCCTGATAGCACGCACCAGCTTTGGCAGTGTGATACCGCTGATGGCATGATGATCTTAAAAGTCTGTCACCAATCGCGAGTGCAAGACTCAACGTTTTGGCTGGGGATGAATAATCTGTTTCAACTCGACTTTCCACAGTCTTTAGCTCGTACCCAAATCATCAGTCAATTTCTACAACGAGAGGGCGGTTTTAGCGTACCCGATGTCGTGGCTGAACAGGCACGGCAGTATGTATTGGTGCGTTACCTTGATGGGACGGATCTGACAGCAGAAAAGATCGACAACACCATAGTGACACAGCTTGCTCATCACTGGGGCAAACTGCATCAACAAATATCATCTCAATGGGGTGGTCTCGATAACCCCGTATTCAATGCGAATGATTGGCCTGTGCGACTGGAGCAGACGATTCAGTTTTTATCTGGCCGCAGTGATATCTCGATCCCTGCTGATACGTTAAAACTCAGCTATGAACAATGTCGAAGACTATCAGCTCAACAGTTTGTGCCTATCATGCCGGATTTTCGCTGGGACCAACTGCGCCAGTGTGAAAATCATCAATTAGCCGTGGTGGATTTGGATGCCTTTGTCAGAGCACCCCGTGAAGTTGAGTGGGTAATACTTGAATATCTGCTGAGCCCTCAGCAAGCGAAACATTTTGTCGAAGCCTATTCACAATATCAGCCCATCCCTGATCTTACGAACTGTCGCTTAAGTTACCGTTTACTTTTGTTTTTGATGAATATTCTTGGTGAAACCGATTTGCGAAACTGGCTTGAGCAGCCAATCTTATTTAAATAAATCACGTAGCTCTTGGATGGCAAGCCCGTTTAGACTCTCCAGCTTTAATGCGGCAACATCATAGTGTGGTAAGTGATAGTTGGCTTTAGAGGGAACGACGACAGTGCGGATACCGGCACCAATAGCGGCTGTCATACCGGTGACGGAGTCTTCAAAAGCGATGGTGTGGCTGGCTTGGACGTTAATGCGTTCCAGAGCCAGTTGATAGATAGCAGGATGGGGTTTGCCTTGTTCCACGTGATCATCGGCGACATAACTATCGAATAATGCTGTGATATCTAGTCTTTCCAGTACCACAGGGACAAGACGGGCCGGGGCGTTAGTGGCCAGGCCAATTTTCAGCTTGTGTTGTTTGAGTTGTTCTAACAGATCATGAACACCGGGTAGAGCCTGGCCTTGCGTGGCGGTTAATAAGGCAACTTCATCGATGACATCATTTTCGACCTTTTCCATCGCGTCCTGACTTAGCGACAGGCCAGCATGATGCAGCCAGAACTCGGTCGCTTCGCGTGTAGTCATGCCCATGGTTTTAGCCGATAGCGTATCGGTGATTTCAATACCAAGTGCAGAAAATACACGTTTTTCAGCTTGTTTCCAGAAAGGCTCTGAGTCAATCAGCAGCCCATCCATATCAAAAATAACAGCTTGCATTTAGTGAGTCCGAGGTATCGGCTGTTTATGGTATAGCTTGATCCAGTTGGCAAAACCTATCATTGCCAGCACGGTGTAGATTGAGAATAACACTACGGTGGCATAGTAACCCGTTTGGAAATATAACACGACGGATGCCGCATCAATAATGATCCAATAAAACCAGTTTTGCAGCACTTTTCTGGCCATCAACCAGGTATTCATCACAGAAAAGACGGTAATGCTGGCATCAAGGTAGGGACGTTGTGAGGCTTCATTCTTGTCCAGATAATAAGCCAGCAGCAAGCTGATGATGGTGCCTGATACAACAAATAGTAAGTTGGCATTAAATGACCAGTTGTGAATTACCAGCTCATCATTATTTTGCTGATGTCGCCGCCACAAAACGAAGCCATATACCGCCATGCCCATATAATAAAAATTGAGCAACGCTTGCATAGGCAGCTGACCTTCCCAAAATAACACGGTATAGATCAACGTACTGATAAACGCCATGGGCCAACACCATTGCGATTCCCGAGCCGCCAGAATGACATAAGCCATTCCCAGCAAGGCAGCAAATACTTCCCAGCCGGATAACGCCAGCAGGCCATTTATCATGGCATCTATCATGAGTCTTTTCGCCTAATCTTCAATGTGGTAACGATCGTTACCGATCATTTTCAGGACAAATACACTGTGTGGTAGTTGCTCAAAAACGGCTTCAATCTCGGTATCCATGGCATCCATCACATCACGGTATTCACCAAAGATTTGTGTGCTCAGATTATTCCGTGAAATATTCAGCTTTGGATTGTCTTCCAGTTTATTAATGAATGCCAGAATAGGTTCAACAAATTGTTCGGTGAGTGGATAGAGACTGATATCAACAGAAACGCGCATTATGATTCCTTAAAAAAAATAAAATGAGGGCTTAGATAAGCCCTCTAGTCTGATTAGTAGTCGTAGCTAAGCGTTAGACCAACAACTCTTGGATCACCATATTGAGTGTAGGTTTCTTCAGCATATGATTTTGATGGGTCGATACCAAAGTAAAAGCCACGAGTGTAGTAGTCTTTATCGAATAAGTTACGTCCCCATAAGGTGACTTTCCATTGATCCTTTTTGTATTCGACACTGGCATTGTATAGAACATAAGAGTGGGATTTTGCATTGTGGCTGTTTGAGTAGTAAAACTCGTCTTTACCTTCCATGTTCGCTTTAAAAGTCCAGCCTGGAGCAAAGTAATACTCACCACCCAGATTAAATTGGTAGGCAGGTGCGTGAGCAATTCTTCGACCGCTTAGTTTAGTGCCTTCTTCTAATAACCTGGGATTTTCATAATCTTCAAGTTTTGCATCCAATAGCCCTAGAGAAGCAATCACACGATATTTTTCGTTAATGGACCAGTCTAACTCTGCTTCGAGACCAATGTTTCTAACTCTGTCAGCATTCACAAAATAATCAACAAAGTCGGTACCACTGCCAGATGTCTTTGGTACTCGAATCGAGCTTTTTATTTGGGCATCGCTTCTGCGTGTATAGAAGGCTGTAATAGAAGTGATAAGGTCTCCATCAAGCCAAAAAGATTTTAAACCAGCTTCAAGGTTCCATAACGACTCAGTATCAAAAGAACGTAGATCATCGCTGATTCTAGGTTCGACGTTTATACCTCCAGCTTTGTAGCCTCGAGATAAAGTCGTGAAGGCCATGTGATCCTCATTAAGATGATATTCAAGACCTAGCTTTCCACCAAACATCCAGTCGTTTGGATCATCTTTAAGTCCTGCAGAATCTTTATAGTCTGCATCCCAATACTCAGCGCGTAAGCCGCTAATTAGTTTGAGATCTTCTGTCAGAGCAGTATCCAATTGACCATATACAGCGGTGTTTAGTGTTTTATAGGCATTTTTTGTGACAAATCCTGTTACAGCATCACTATTAATAGCGTTTGAATAATAAGTACGATCCAAGTTCTGACGTTGTTCTGAAATATATAGTCCAACTGTCCAATCCGTCGTATTAGCAAAAACACGTCCATTCTCATTTGATAATGCACGGAATTCTAAAGCGGTGTTTTCACGTTTACGCTTATATTGATCGAAACCACTATAAGGACAGGTGAACGCATCGTTAGAGTCATCGGAGTCTACACAGGTGGCATCAACTGGAAATTGTGATTTATAAGACCAGTCATCATCGTAACTGTATTCAAGATTGGATTTTGAATAACTGATGCTGGATTGTAATTGAACTTTGTCATTAGCACGGTAATCTGCTTTTAAAGCAAAGGCATTAGTATTTTGAGCATCCTTACCTGGCTGGTCTGAAAAAGTGTTGCGACTGTTATCAAGTGTGAATGCATCGTAACCATTGTCAATATTGAGATGCAATACGTTAAGATCGATAGTCAGGTCATCAGTGGCAAGCCATTTTAGGTGGCCTCTGGCAGTGATTTCATCATGGTTTTGAGTGTTATCTCTACCTAAAAAGTCGTTATCCATGTAGCCATCAGACTTATAGCTGTGAACAGAAAAACGACCAAGCAAAGTATTATCAATTAATGGACCACCAACAGCGATACCTTCAGCATGAGTATTATAAGTGGCTAAAGTTGATTCAAACTTCATAGCAAGATCATTTGTCGGTTCAGTACTTTTCAAGTTGATGGTTCCCGCCATTCCGTTTGCACCATAACGTGTGCCTTGAGGACCACGCAAAATCTCGACTGACTCAATATCAAATAGAGTTGCTGCACCACCACTTCGGCTAAAGTCGATGCCATCGACATACAAACCTACCGAAGGATTGAGGGGAGCTTGGAACTCACTTCGTTCACCAATACCGCGAATCTGAAAATACTGGCCTCGTGACGCACCGCTTGAGACATTGACATTAGGAGCAAGGTTAAGAACTTCCTCAATGTGCTGAGCACCGCGAGATTCGATGGTGTCTTGATCGATCGTCGTTAAACTAATCGGTGTGTCATGCGCATCGTTAGGACGAAAGTCAGCACTGACGATCATCGATGGTAAGTCAGCAGGGGTGACTTCCGCCAAGGCCACTGGCGATGACATAGCCGTTGAAACAGCTATGGCAAGTGTTTTTACTTTCATGGTTATCCTTTTTTGAATCAAAAAGGACAGGGGAATAAATCGAGAGACACCAATGCGGTGTAGATGAAGATCTATTTCAGCCTGTCCCTACGCCAGTATTAACTGGATCAGGTTCATCGGGTCCGCTCTTTAAACGAGCATCTCAGGCTTTCGCCACCCCGAGGCATCATTCCTTATATTTATGCAGTCACATCCTGTGAATGGTGATTATTCTATTGTAATTACACTCTTTTTTCTAGCAAGAAACTTATCACGGCATTTATTTGGCAGGTTTGATACTGGCTCTGCACTGAGGGCATACACGTAGACGGCTGTTGATACGTTGCGTGGCGATTAAATCTTGTTGTCTTTCATAGCAACTGGGGCAATAAAATACTGATTCCTGACCGCGACGATAACACCCCGATGAACCATCGAATTCAGGTTTAGCGAGGTATTCCCCCGATAATAATGTATCGGGTAAAACAGTCACTAATTGCTCAATTTCAGTATTAAGTTCAGACAGTAAATAGTGATGTTCCTCAGGGATAATGTTTTCAAGCTGCTTTATTAGCTGTCTTATTTTGGTATGGGAAGGTGTTGTGTTCATTGATGATCCCAGTGAAAGTGAACTAAAAAGATTATCTTGGCAGATTTAAAGACTGATGGCTTTTTCAACAGTCTTTTTATCAAGATGAGCCGCAAAAAACTCGATAAATGCATACATATAACTTCGAAGATAACTGCCTTTACGAATACCCATGTGGGTAACACTGGGTGGAAATAAGTGCCTGGCATCCAGTGCCTGAAGAGGCGCATCTTTGTCAGGATCAAATGCCATGCTGGCGATAATCCCAATCCCCATTTCTAATTCAACGTAGGTTTTGATGACGTCGGCATCAGTCGCCGTAAAAATAACGTTAGGATGCAACCCTTTTTCAATAAAGGCCTGATCTTGTTTGGCGCGGCCAGTAAAGCCCATCACATAGGTCAGAATTTCATATTGCGCGATATCTTCCAGACATAACTTTTTCACCGACAATAACGGGTGTTCAGGCGGAACAACAACACAACGATTCCATTCATAACAAGGCAGAATAGCCAATGATTCGAATTGAGCAAGCCCCTCTGTTGCAATGGCCAAATCGATTTTGCCTGTCGCTGCCATTTCGCCGACTTCGGTCGGCGTGCCTTGCACCATATTTAAATGAATATTCGGGTAGTGTTCGGAGAATTTTTTAATGGCACTAGGTAAGGCATAACGGGCCTGGGTGTGTGTTGTACCAATTGATAAAGTACCGGATTGTTCGGTTTTACTATCCGCTACTAACTGACGAATATTGTCGACATCCTGCAAGACTCTCTCAGCCATCTCTATGACAGACTGACCAATCGGGGTAATGCCGGTTAATCGTTTACCGTGTCGTTCGAATATCTGTAATCCAAGCTCATCTTCCAGTAACTGCACCTGATTACTGACGCCGGGTTGTGAGGCGTGTAATGCATTTGCTGCAGCAGAGATACTCAGATCCCTTCTGGCTATTTCACGGACATATTTTAATTGCTGAAGCTTCATCTATATATGATTTAGTTATAAAGATAGTCAATAATATTCATTGATAGAATATTACGCTTTGGTAAACTTGTCAGCATTTTCGTAATACATAAGGCGTAAAACAAATGGAATGGGGCTTTCTTCTTGCTGGACTATTTGTCGGCATTATGGTCGGCATGACCGGTGTGGGAGGCGGGTCTTTAATGACACCCATACTCATTTTTATTTTTCATGTGCAACCAGCTATTGCTGTTGGTACGGATTTGTTATTCGCAGCGATCACCAAAGCAGGTGGTATCTGGTCTTACTGGCGTCATGGCGTAGTCAAATGGCATATCGTATGGCGTCTGGCTGCGGGCAGTATTCCAGCAACATTGGCAACGTTGTGGTTTATGAATGCAACAGGAATGCATGATGGCAACCACAATGAAATTATTACAAAAGCGCTCGGGGTAGCGTTGATTTTGACCTCTAGCGCATTATTACTCAAAGCGCCTTTAGGCAGATTATTGCGTTCACAGGAAAGTCATCCTGTGGTGAGTGCGCTTTATGATATTCGCGAAAATGAATTAAATAAGGCCATGATTACGGTCATAACTGGGGCACTGCTTGGTGTAATGGTCACGCTCTCATCGGTAGGAGCCGGGGCGCTTGGTGCAGTGATTTTGTTATTTTTGTATCCACGCCTGAAAGGGGTGGAAATTGTGGCGACGGATATTGCTCATGCAGTGCCACTGACATTTGTAGCAGGTCTCGGGCATTCTGCCGTGGGCACGGTAGACTGGTCCTTATTAGTGTATTTATTAGCTGGATCATTACCAGGCATTTTTATTGGTACGCATCTGGGGGTTCGTATTTCGGATCACATTATGCGTCCATTACTGGCCGTCATACTTGTACTGGTGGGGATAAAATGTCTGATATAAAGCAAGTCGATTTAACCCTGTTTGGCTGCCCGATGCACTATATCAAAGCCAGAGAAGCCTTGCAGAAACTGGCATTAGAACAGTCAATAGATCTACTGGTGAATACTGGTGATGCCGTGGATGAAGTATTCAACAGCTTAACCCAGGATGGGCAGCAGTGTGAGATCACCTCAACAGAGGGATTAACCACAACAATTCGTGTGAGAAGAAAACAATGAGTGAAATAAAACCGGCTCTAGCCGCCAAAATTGATGCTGTCATCGCAGTGTTAAAAGATATTGAACAGAATTATCTCCCTGCCACGCTGGCAACCAGCTTTGGTGCGGAAGATATGGTGCTGATGGATTTAATCTGCAAACATGCTCCGGGCATCGATATTTTTACTCTTGATACTGGGCGTTTGCCAAAAGAGACGTATGAGCTGATGCAAACGTTGAATAAACACTACGATAAAAAAGTCGACGTGTTTTTCCCCAACACCGGCGATGTTGAATTATTTGTCACCAATAACGGACCAAATGCATTTTACGACAGTGTTGAATTAAGAAAACAATGCTGTGGTATCAGAAAAGTAGTGCCGTTGAATCGTGCTTTATCTGGCAAAAAAGCCTGGATTACCGGCATGCGCCGTTCGCAGTCGGTCACTCGTGCTGAGTTACCCGTGTCTGAGTGGGATGATGATCACGGCTTACAGAAATTCAGTCCTTTAACGGACTGGTCAAATGGCAATGTTTGGGCTTATTTAAGAGCGAATGATGTGCCTTATAACAAATTACACGATGAGGGCTACGCCAGTATTGGCTGTGCGCCTTGTACAAGAGCTATCACCATGGGCGAAGACATTCGTGCCGGACGCTGGTGGTGGGAAGATCCAGAAAATAAAGAATGCGGCTTGCATGTCAAATCTAACTAACGAGAAAGATAATGACTGAAAAACAATTAACACACTTAAAGCAGTTGGAAGCAGAAAGCATCCATATCATGCGTGAGGTGGCTGCTGAGTTTGAGAATCCAGTAATGCTGTATTCAATTGGTAAAGACTCAGCCGTCATGTTGCACTTAGCGATGAAAGCTTTCGCGCCGGGTAAACCCCCATTTCCATTGATGCATATCGATACCACATGGAAATTTAAGGAAATGATCAAGTTCCGTGATGAGAAAGCCAAAGAGCTTGGTCTTGAACTGATTGTGCATACTAACCAAGAAGGTAAAGAAGCCGGTATCAACCCGTTTGATCATCCTCGCTACACTGACATTATGAAAACCGATGCGTTAAAACAAGCATTGAGCAAATATGGTTTTGATGCCGCTTTCGGTGGTGCTCGTCGTGACGAAGAAAAATCGCGTGCAAAAGAACGTGTTTATTCTTTCCGTGATAAAAACCATCGTTGGGACCCAAAAGCGCAACGACCGGAACTCTGGAATATCTATAACAGTAAAGTCAATAAAGGTGAAAGCATTCGTGTTTTCCCTCTGTCAAACTGGACTGAGCTGGATATCTGGCAATACATTTATCTGGAACAAATTCCCATTGTGCCGCTTTATTATGCCGCTGAACGTCCGGTTGTTGACTACAACGGTCTGACCATCATGGTCGATGATGATCGTATGCGTATTCCTGAAGGGCAGGAGCCACGCATGGAGAAAGTGCGTTTCCGTACTTTAGGTTGTTATCCGTTAACGGGCGCGGTGAAATCATCAGCAGACACCTTGCCTGAAATTATTCAGGAAATGTTGCTAACCACGACATCTGAGCGTCAAGGTCGTGCGATTGACCATGACCAAGCGGGTTCTATGGAGAAGAAAAAACAAGAGGGTTATTTCTAGATGACTACTGAATCAAGTTCATATCAATCAGATAGCCTGATTGCCACAGATATTGAAGCGTATCTGAAACAGCATGAAAATAAAGAAATGTTGCGTTTCTTAACATGCGGTAATGTGGATGATGGTAAAAGTACCCTGATTGGCCGTCTTCTACATGACTCGAAGATGATCTATGAAGATCAACTGGAAGCCGTCACACGTGATAGTGCCAAGTCTGGTACTACGGGTGAACAGGTGGATTTAGCTTTATTGGTAGATGGTTTACAGGCGGAGCGTGAGCAAGGCATTACCATTGACGTTGCTTACCGTTATTTTTCTACCACCAAACGTAAATTCATCATCGCCGACACACCGGGGCATGAGCAGTACACGCGTAATATGGCAACAGGGGCATCCAGCTGTCAGTTAGCGGTTATCCTGATTGATGCACGTTATGGGGTTCAAACACAGACGCGCAGACATAGCTTTATTGCCTCATTGCTAGGCATTAAACACGTGGTTGTGGCCATCAATAAAATGGATTTGATGGATTATAGTCAGGAAGTGTTTGATAACATCCGTCACGACTACACCGAGTTCTCACGTGAGTTAGAACTGGAAGATATTCACTTTGTGCCGATGTCTGCGCTAGTGGGTGATAACGTCGTTAACCGCAGTGAAAAGATGGACTGGTATCAAGGACAAACCTTGATGGAGATTCTGGAAACGGTTGATGTTGATAAAGATCCCAACTTCGATGATATGCGTTTCCCTGTGCAGTTTGTGAATCGTCCAAACCTGAACTTCCGTGGTTATTGTGGCACTCTGGCATCGGGTATTTTGAAGCCGGGTGATGAAGTGACAGTGTTGCCGTCAGGTAAAGAAAGTAAAGTAAAAGCGCTTGTCACTTACGATGGTGACTTGGATCATGCTGTGCCGGGTGAAGCCATTACTGTCACATTAGAAAATGAAATTGATGTCAGCCGCGGCGATATGCTTGTTCATAGCAATCATCATCAACCGCATGTATCAAGCCAGTTTAAAGCGATGGTTGTGTGGATGACCGAGCAACCGTTAGTGTCAAACAAGCAGTACAGCATTAAAGTCGGTGTCAGTGATGCGGGTGGTTCCTTAACTGGGATTGACTATCAAATTGATGTGAATACGCTGGAGCATAATAAAGTCAGCGAACTCAAACTAAATGAAATTGGTTTGTGTGAATTTTCACTGAATAAACCGGTTGTGTTTGATTCATATAAACGCAATCGTACTACTGGTGCCTTCATCATTATTGATCGTCTGACGAATGTGACCATTGGTGCCGGTATGATTACGGATGCCGTTTCAGGTAGTCATGAAGTCGTGGCTGCAGGTGAGTTTTCTGCTTTTGAATTAGAGTTGAATGCATTGATTCGTAAACATTTCCCTCACTGGGATGCCAAAGATTTGAGTCAACTTCTCAAATAAAAAACGATGTCATTACAGAAAAGCCAGTCAGTGTTTCGCTGACTGGCTTTTTTTATGTCCGTTAAAATATGTAAATCGTTTTTATCGATTAATATAAACATAATAAACAATTATACAAATCATTTTAGGCTGGATAGACTTTGTTGTGTGCAATGAATTTGCTCAACATAATTAGCAGCAGCAAGGAATAAATGATGACTAAAAAAGTTTTGACGACATCAGCAGGAGCCCCTGTCTCTGATGATAATAACAGTATCAGTGTCGGACCAAGAGGACCTTTGACTTATGACAACCACTACACCTTCGAAAAATTGGCTCACTTCAACCGTGAGAGAATTCCTGAACGCGTGGTCCATGCACGTGGTACCGGGGCTTACGGAACCTTTACCCTCACCAAAAGTTTAAAAGAATTCACCATTGCTGATTTCTTGCAAAATGAAGGTAAAAGAACGGATGTGTTTATTCGTTTCTCGACAGTAGGTGGTGGTCAGGATTCACATGATTTCGCCCGTGACCCACGTGGCTTTGCCATAAAGTTTTATACCAAGCAAGGTAACTACGATATGGTGGGGAATAATACTCCAGTGTTTTTCTTGCGTGATCCAAGTAAGTTTCCGGACTTTATTCACTCACAGAAAAAGAATCCGCGTACCAACTTGCCAGATCCTCGCATGGCTTATGAGTTCTGGGCTAATTATCCTCAGGCCTTACATCAGGTGACTATTTTGATGTCCGATCGGGGGATTCCAGCTTCATACAGAAATATGAATGGCTATAGCTCACATACTTATAGCTTCTGGAATGAAAAGGGCGAACGGTTTTGGTTTAAGTGGCACTTTAAAACTAATCAGGGTATTAAAACGCTGCGAGCAGAAGAAGCGGCAGTAGCGGACCCTCATGGGGCGCAACAGGATTTGGTGGAAGCCATTGACCGTGGTGATTTCCCAAGCTGGACCGCAAAAGTGCAGATCATGACGGAACAGCAAGCGCGTGATGCGGAGGTTAATCCGTTTGATTTAACCAAAGTATGGCCGCATGATGAATTTCCACTGATTGAGGTAGGTCAGTTAGAGTTAAACCGTAACGTAGATAATTATTTTGCTGAAACCGAGCAAGCGGCTTTTGCACCAAGTAACTTTGTGCCGGGTATTGGTTCATCACCTGACAAAATGTTGAAAGGAAGGCTGTTAGCGTATCAGGATGCTCATCGTTATCGAGTGGGGGTGAACTACAATCAGTTACCTGTTAATGCGGCAAAATGTCCGGTCAATCATTATCAGCGTGATGGGGCTATGGCGGGCTTGTGCCCGGCGGGTGGACATCATCATCAGACAAGTGGTGCAAACTTTTATCCGAATGATCGTGATGATGGTCCGGCACCGGATCAAGCTGTGGCAGAACCGCCGATGCCTGTTGAAGCGGGAGCCTGGTTGGATCGCTTTGATACTGATGAAGAGGATCATTACACACAAGCGGGCAATTTGTTCCGTATTATGAGTGACGATCAAAAACAGCAATTAGCGAATAATATTGCTGGTGGACTTGGGCAGTGTGATGCCTCTGTTCAACAACGTATGTTAGCTCAGTTTGAAAAGGCTGATGCGGACTATGCTGCCAGAGTAGCGGCTGCACTAAAGGCTTAAAGAGTCTCAAAATAAAGGGGCGTTAAATACGCCCCTTTATTTATTGGATAAGTTGCTTGATGCTGCTTAGTTGTTCACGCCAGATGATTTGTCTTTTCTCTAAAGACAGAGCCGCATTAGCAGGACTGGTGGATGGCAGACGAGATGTCGTGATGTTCTGCCATGGTTTTTCTAAGCTCGCCTGAACGTATTTCATATAAATTTGTTCTGCTTTAGCACCATTAAAAAACACAGCCTGAATATTGGGATGAGCCTGAAAAAAGGCATTAAAGTCGTTGGCTTCAATAGAGTCAGGCGCAATATTGCTATCCAGGCTGCCTGATCTGTCGCAGGCCTTTAACACATCCCACACTGCTACGCGTTGTTGCGTTAGCAGTTCACAACGTTGCTGATATGGCCGGCTTTTTTCAATAGCAAACAGACTTTGCATAATTGACCAGAAAGCATTGCGTGGATGAGCATAATATTGCTGTTGCCGAAGTGATTCTAATCCTGGCATAGAACCTAGAATGAGAATTTCTGCTGAAGGCTTGGCGATCGGTGGAAAGCTGTAACAGCGAGATTCATTAGCTGACATTATTGATATAACTGACCCTTGTAGCGTATCCAGCCATGAGGATGTTTATTGTCAGGATCATGATGAGTCCAATGAATGACACCGCCTTTGTCATTCCACTCATATTCACCAAAAACATGTACTTCATCGCCGACTTTCAGAGCGTCAATACGTGGTGCCAGATCAATATTATGAGCAATCAGGACCGTCAGCTTATCCGGCAGGGTGATAATAAAACGCTGATGACGACTGCCTTTAGTATCGTCTGGGAGAATACGACTAACGACGCCACTGACTTCAACCAGAACATCACTTTTTTGCTGTTGGTAAAGTGACGAAATCGATGTGGCTTCAGGACTGTTAACATTTTTATTGTGTGGCTGATAATGACTGGCTCCCCAAATCAGAAAGCCAAAAGCGATCACTAGCCATAAACGTTGTTTTTGTCGACTTGCTTTAGACATGCAAGATTTCCTGATCAAAAAATGCGTTCAGTATAACCAGTTTTACAGTGAATTAGAGAAAGCAGTGAGAACAGCAAAACAGATTGACTAAGGAGTGATTAAAACTGAGATTCGCCCGTTAAGTGACGCGCACAATTAAAACTGACAGCAATCACTAGCGATAAAACGATATTTTATGGTCGGATTAAACCTTAGAGATGACGGGGTATTAGTCAATTAACTAATATAGATATTGGTATTTATAATTTCCTGTTATATATCGCCAGCGTTATAATAACGAGTCCGGTATTAAGAGTTTAGAGAGCTTAAATGTATCAATACGATAAGTATGATCAAACGATGGTTGAGCAGCGGGTCGCACAGTTCCGTGATCAAACACGTCGTTTCTTGGCGGGTGAGCTGACCGAAGAGCAGTTCCGTCCTTTACGACTGATGAATGGTTTATATATTCAGATACATGCACCTATGTTGCGTGTTGCTATTCCATATGGACTGATGTCATCCAAACAAGTTCGTAAAATCGCGGAAGTCTCACGCCGTTATGATAAAGGGTTTGTTCACTTCACTACGCGTCAGAATTTCCAAATGAACTGGCCGAAGTTAGAAGATGTGCCAGATATCCTTGCTGAACTGGCCACTGTACAGATGCACGCCATCCAAAGTAGTGGTAACTGTATTCGTAATACAACGTCTGATCAGTTTGCGGGTATCAATGCTAATGAGATTGAAGATCCTCGTCCATGGGCAGAAATTATTCGTCAATGGTCAACCTTTCATCCCGAGTTTGCCTATTTACCGCGTAAATTCAAAATTGCGGTCATCGGTTCTGAAGAAGACCGTGCTGCGACAAAACTACATGATATCGGCTTACATTTAGTCAAAAACCATGAAGGTGAGATTGGTTTTGAAGTGTTAGTTGGCGGTGGTTTGGGACGTACTCCAATCATTGGTCAGCAAATCAGACCGTTCCTTGAGAAAAAGGATCTGCTGTCTTATCTGGAAGCTATCTTGCGTGTTTATAACCGACTGGGCCGTCGTGATAATAAATACAAAGCACGTATCAAGATTACTGTTCGTGAACATGGTATTAATCATATTCGTGAATTGGTTGAAGCTGAGTGGGTGCAAATTCGTGACCAGCTTGAGTTGAATCAGAAAGAAATTGACCGTGTTAAGTCTTATTTCACTGAACCTGAATATGAAGCTGACGCAGCAGCAGATGAAAGCTATGAAAAAGCACTGGCTGAAGATAAGGCGTTTGCACGCTGGGCTAAACAAAATACGTTTGCTCATAAACAGCCTGGTTATCGTGCCGTTTATGTCTCACTGAAAGCGCCCGGTATTGCGCCTGGTGATGTCACATCTGACCAGCTTGAAGTGATTGCGGATCTGGCTGATGAGTTCAGTTTGGGTGAAGTTCGCTCAACTCATACCCAAAATCTGGTTTTTGCTGATGTAAAACAAGCAGATTTGTATGCGTTATGGTTAAGACTCGAAGCAGATAACCTGGCAACACCAAATATTAATACGCTCACTGACATTATTTGCTGCCCAGGCCTGGACTATTGCGGTCTAGCGAATGCTAAATCAATTCCTCTATCGAAACAGATCGCGGAACGGTTTGGAGATCTGGATTATCTATATGATTTAGGTGACATCAAGATCAAGTTCTCAGGCTGCATGAATGGATGTGCTCATCAAAGTGTTGGTCATATCGGTATCCTGGGTGTCGATAAGAAAGGTGAAGAGTGGTATCAATTCACGCTTGGTGGCAGCTCAGAAGCTGATGCATCATTAGGTGAACGTTTAGGTAAGGCTATTCCTAAAGAAGAAGTCGTTGATACTGTGGGTCATTTACTGGATGCTTATGTCGACTTACGTCATGAGGATGAGTCATTCCTGGCAACTGTCCGTCGTTTAGGTATTGATCCATTCAAGGAGCGTGTATATGCAGATAATTAAAGATCGTGAAATCGTCGAAGATAATTGGACACATCTGGATGATGATGCAGATCTGGTTGCTGGCAATATTACCGTCTCCTTAGCTCGTTGGCAGGAACAACATGAAACACTGGTCAAGCATGAAGGTGAACTGGGTTTACGTTTAAGTGGTGATGATCCTTTGGAAGAAGTCGTTCCGGATTTGATTCATTTTTCGTTAATTGTGTTGGTTTTTCCTGCGTTTACAGACGGACGCTGTTATTCCTTCGCTCGTTTATTACGTGAGCGTTATAGCTTTAAAGCTGAAATCCGTGCACAAGGTGATGTATTACATGATCAGCTGTTTTATATGTCACAGTGCGGGATTAATAGTTTTGAACTGGCGAATCCAAATCGCATCGATAAGGCATTGAACGCTTTTGATGACTTTAGTGAAAGTTATCAGGCCACAGTGTTGCGTCCTGAACCGCTCTATCGTCGTCGTTAGGTTTCAGTTCTCGTCTATATGGCTGTATATGCGATTGGTGATGTTCAGGGCTGTTACGATGAGTTAGTCAAAATGCTGGATCGAATTCAGTTCGATCCAGCTGATGATCAGATATGGTTGGCTGGTGATCTTGTCAACCGAGGTCCTAAATCCGCTGAAGTATTGAGATTGGCAAAACAGTTGGGCAATAGTTGTGTTGCCGTTTTAGGAAATCACGACCTGCATTTACTGGCTAATGCGGCTGGTGTGGTTGAGTATCAACACCATCTGGACACGATTGAGCAAATCCTCTCAGCACCTGACAGAGATGAGCTTATCGGTTGGTTAAGACAACAGCCCTTGTTTTATCACGATCCCACTATTGATTTTAGTATGGTACATGCGGGTATTCCGGCTGAATGGTCTGTAAAGGAATCACTGGCGCGAGCGGCAGAAGTTGAAACCGTTTTAAAGAGTGATAACTGGCGCGATTTTTTTCAGCATATGTATGGTAATAAACCTAAACGTTGGACACCGGAGCTGAGAGGTTGGGACAGATTACGCTTCATTACCAATTGTTTTACCCGGCTGCGTTATTGCCATGAAGATGGCAGAATCGCCTTAAAGTTTAAAGGGGCACCGGAAGATAAACCGCTGCATCAACGTCCCTGGTTTGAAATGCCCAATCGGTTAACAGCCAATGACCGTATTGTGTTTGGGCATTGGTCTACCCTGGGGGTGGGGCGTTATGGCAATGTGTTTTCATTAGACAGTGGCGCTGTGTGGGGAGAAACACTAACAGCAGTCCGGATTGACCAAGAGCCATATGAGTGGATAACGGTTGAAGCTGATGCGGCTAGTTTACCTTTCCCTAAAAAAAAGTCGGATAAAAAGCGGAGACGGTGGCTGTAGGTATTGGTTCGCCACTGCTCTGTGAAAATGAGTACAATATATTTCATATTGATTGATTTCTGGATTAAAAATAATGAGTGATGTCACGAGCTATTCCGCTCACGTATTTGCGAAAGGCGAGGAGATGGGGACTGACACTCACCTTTTCAGCGTTGCTAAGGCAGCCACTGGAGTGATTGAAATGGTTAATGGTTTAAAACAAATTGAGGCTGGCAAATAAATGGCCACGGGATTACCCAGAACAAAAGCACGCCGAGCGGCTGTACAAGCGCTCTATCAGGCTCAAGTCAATGGTGAAGCACCACAAAAAGATACACTTGAGTTTGTTACCGCCGAATATGCTGACAAGATTGATAAGAAATATTTTGTGACGTTAATCGATGGTACGCTCAAGTATCAGGGCGAAATTGACGCTGAGCTCACCAAAGTGATTGATCGTGACCTGGACAAAATTGACCCTGTTGAAGTGTCGGTTTTACGTTTAGCCGTGTTTGAATTTATGCATTTGCCGGAAATACCTTACCGCGTTGTGCTCAATGAAGCTGTTGAATTAGCCAAATCATTTGGTGGTGAACAAGGCCATAAATACGTCAACGGTGTATTAGATAAAATGGGCGCGCGTCTGCGCACGCATGAACATCAGGCAGCAAAAGCTGCACGTCAAAAGAAATAATTAAGCTCAGGGCCTTAAACCAGCTGGATTAAGGCCCTGATTACTATAAGGTTTCTGTGTGGCTTTAAACGAGTTCTCTCTGATAAAACAGTATTTTGCTGATGCTACGCAAAAGCGCCAGGATGTTATTGTCGATATTGGTGATGATTGTGCTGTGCTGTGCTGTCCTGAAGACAGCGATATTGCTATTTCCATTGATACCTTAGTTTCAGGCATTCATTTTTTTGCTGATGTGGATCCGTTTACTCTGGGTCATAAATCGCTTGCTGTGGGGTTAAGTGATTTGGCAGCGATGGGAGCAACACCAGCCTGGTTTACACTCGCGTTAACATTACCCGAACTGGATGAAAACTGGTTATCCGCTTTTGCTGAAGGTATGGCTGCATTAGCTAGACAGCATAATATCCAGCTTGTGGGCGGTGACACGACGAAAGGACCTCTGACCATCAGTATTCAGGTTCATGGGCTGGTGAAAAAAGGCACGCAGCTACGACGCAGTCAAGCAAAGTTATCCGATAAGATTTATGTCAGCGGAACACTGGGTGATGCCGGGGCAGCTTTACAAAAACGTCTATCATCATGGCAACCCTCAGAACTGACAGAACAAGATTGGCTATTCCTCAATAAACGGCTTGAGCAACCAAGCCCAAGACTGGCGATTTCACAAAAAATCTTACCTTTTACTCACGCTGCAATTGATATTTCTGACGGTTTATTAGCTGATCTTGGTCATATTCTGGAGACGAGTGGTAAGGGAGCCAGAATTAATCTCGATGCTATTCCCTTATCTTCCAGCCTACAAAAAATCGATAGACAACAAGCGCTAAAATTAGCACTGAGTTCAGGTGACGATTATGAACTCTGCTTTACCGTGGCGGCAGATCAAGTGGCTGCCGTTGAAGCATTAAATCTGGATATTCAACAAATTGGTGAAATTATCGATGAACAGGCCATTGTTCTGCTCGATGAAGATGGGAAACCCTCGATATTAGATATCACTAGCAAAGGATATGACCATTTTGCCTAAAGTGACCTTTAAACAATTATTAGAAAGACCAACGGCATTTTTAGCTTATGGGTTTGGTTCAGGTCTTGCACCTAAGGCGCCCGGGACATTTGGCACTTTGGCGGCTATCCCTGTTTTCTATTTGATGCAGTCCTTACCTATGGCGAGTTATCTCTTGCTGACGGTTGTATTTTTTTTCCTAGGCATCTGGTTTTGTCAGAAAACAGTCGACTGGTTACAACAGGATGATCCCTCCGCTATCGTCTGGGATGAAATTGTTGGGTTTCTCATCACTATGATTGCAGCCCCGAGTGGCTGGTTATGGATTTTGTTGGGATTCGTTCTATTCCGGGTATTCGATATTTTGAAACCCTGGCCAGTCAGTCTGGCTGATAAAAGACTGCATGGCGGTTTTGGTGTGATGTTAGATGATGTTATCGCCGGATTATACGCTTTGCTGATACTTCAGCTTATTGCGTATTTTGTCTAATCCGACGATAACCAATATTTATCTTTCTCTACAGGATAGAAGCGGCATCAATCGAGTGATTTTGTGTACCGTGATGGGCAATTTTTAAAGCCCCAAGGGTAGACGCAATTCTGCCGGTTTCTTGCCAATCTTTACCATGCAAAATACCGTGTAACAGGCCAGCACGATAAGCATCACCACAACCTGTTGGGTCAACAACCTGAGCCGCTTTCTGAGACGCAATATCAATGCGCTTACCTTCAGTATAGATGTAAGAGCCTTCGGCACCACGGGTGATAATCAATGCCTCAACATGACGAGCGATTTCTTCTTCAGGAAGCCCTGTACGGTCCATGAATAATTGTGCTTCATAATCATTTAAGGCGATATAACTGGCTTGTTCAGCAAAGGCCATCAATTCATCACCATTAAACATCGGTAAGCCCTGACCTGGGTCGAAAATAAAAGGAATACCGGCTGATTTTAATTGTTCAGCATGTTGAATCATGCCATCACGACCATCTGGAGCAATGATAGCCAGTTTAATATCTTTGGCTTCACTGATAGGTGTTTCATGGGCCAGGTTCATGGCTCCGGGGTGGAAAGCTGTAATCTGATTATCATCCTTATCGGTGGTGATAAAGGCCTGAGCCGTGTAATGCCCTTGTTTGACATGCACATGTTCACGATTGATATTTTTAGCATCCATCCATTCGGCATAGGGTGTGAAGTCGGTGCCGACTGTTCCCATCGGTACGGGATTATCACCAAGAAGCTTCAGGTTATAGGCGATATTGCCAGCGCAGCCACCAAATTCCCGACGTAACTCTGGCACCAGAAAGGCAACATTTAGCATATGCACCTTATCCGGCAGGATATGGTTTTTAAATTTATCAGGGAAAACCATAATATTATCAAAAGCGAAGGAGCCACATATGAGCACTGACATAGCTTAACTTTCCTTTATTTCTAAATGAGTAGGTTGGGCCTGGATACTGATTTTTCCTTGCATAAATGCTTGCAAAGTCTGCCCAATAAATTTGTAGCGCCAGCCGTGTAATAAAGCACAGTCCTGGCCTCTAACCAATGATTCAATATCTTTACGTGTAGCAACTGCAGAAGGTGTAATGGACTGTTCGTCACAACTTTTTCTCAATAATGCCATCAGGGCATCAATCAAGGCCTCTTGTTGGTTACTTAAAGCGGTAGGCCGTTTCAATACAGGCCATTGTTCTTTCGGTATTTCTTTTGCCGCTGTAATGACGTTAATTAATATCTTGCCGTAACGATCAATATCACGTGGTTCTATACCACGAATTTTTTTCATAGCATCAACAGTTGTTGGAGAAAAGCGTGCTAAATCCAGCATAACATCGTCTTTCAATATCCAGCGACGTGGCAAATCAACCTCAATGGCTCGTTTCTCACGCCAGGCACCGAGTTCTTGCAAGATCACTAATTGCTGACTTTTTAAGCGTCCTGCGCCTTTCACTCTCAACCAGCTTTGTTGTGGATCTTCTTGATAAGTTTCTTTTGCAGTTAATGCCGCAAAGTCATCACTCAGCCACTCCACCCGACCAGTTCGGTTAAGTTCATCTACAAGTTGAAGATAGAGTTGTCGAAGATATCTGACATCATCAGCGGCATAGTCGACCTGTGCTTCTGATAGAGGTCGTTGGCGCCAGTCTGTTCTTGCCTGACCTTTATCAAGCTCAACACCGAGACATTGTTTAACTAAATTGCCATAACCTATTTGATCGCCGTAGCCTAGGACTGTTGCGGCCAATTGTGTATCAAAGACTTTGGGCGGGAGTGCATTTTTCATTAAGAAAAATAATTCTAAATCTTGTCTGGCAGCATGAAACACAATGGTGATGTTTTCAGAGTAAAACAACGCCATCAAGGGGGATAAGTCACTAATAGCCAATGGATCAACACAAGCGATGACATCATTGCTGGCAACCTGAATTAAACATAACTGCGGGAAATAGGTCTTTTCGCGATGGAATTCGGTATCCACTGCCAGCCATTCACTGTCTGCTAGCTGTTGGCAGAGTGTATTGAGACCGGCTTCTGTATTTACAAACTGAATAGTCATGCTGTGTCTTTAAAAAAGGAACACAGTATAGCCAGTTTCTTGTTCAATGCATAACCTGACCCTGATGTGTTGACACCATATCTAAAACAGCATTTACAATAATGTCAGGTTGATGAAGATGGATATCATGACCACTGTGAAAAGCAAACAAATGCTGGCTATGGGAGGTGAGTTTCCATAAGTCTTGTTGGAGATGAACCCAGATTTTTTCACGATTTTCAGCATCTTTTTGGCCTTGCCATTCACTCTGGCCACGGCTGATAACAACTAATGGCACATTTGGCAGATGTCTGAGATGTTTAACTTGTAAAGCACTTTGATAAAGTGAGGATATTTCAGTTCGAGCAGCGTTAATTGCCCGTTCTTTGAGCATAGATTGTTCGGCGTTCAGTGGCGTACCCGAAGGTTTGGGAAGAATGATGATATTTCGTTTACGATCGTAATTTTGCGGTAGCTTAATATTTAACTTTTCATACTGATTTTCATGCGAAGCGTCTACTAACACAATACCAGTCACTTCTTCAGGGTGACTAGCCGCGAATACTCGCATGTTATAGCCACCAAACGAATGTCCAACCAAAATGAATGGACCATCTAGCTTTGCTTTATGGATCAGGGTTTCTAATTCATTTGCAATACGGACACTGGTACGAGGTTGAGGTCCTGCATCACTCCAGCCATAACCCGCTCTGTCATACACACAGGTACGTGTGTGTTTGGCAATGTTATTTTGAATATCAAACCAGGCTGTGGAGTCATCACCAAGACCAGTATCGATAATAACGATGGGCTGTCCATGACCTTTACATAGCATATGAAGTTTGTATCCACCTACATCATAACGGACGCCAGGTGCCTTAGGATATTCGCTGGCATAGGCAGAACTAAGAAATAGGCACAAAAAAATAACAGTGGATATGGAATTTACAGACATCACATGCTCCAAGATGAATCTTACCGGAGCATAGTTTTAGCGATGTGAAGTTTACGTGTAAGAAACTGTTTGCTCTTGGATTTTTTGATTGAGTTGTGTCAAATCAAATGGCCAGAAAAGTTGTTGTTTGTCTGGAAATTCGACAACCGGAATATGTATTCCGAATTCTTCAACAAGCTTATCATCATCACCGATTTCGATAAGCTTGATATCGATTGCATATGCCTGTGACGACGCGTGTAAGAGCTCTTGAGCTTGCTCACATAAGTGACAACCAGCCGTGGTATAAAGATGAATGACCATTATTTTTCTAATAAACGTGGAATCAGGTCAATAAAGTTGCAGGGCTTGTGCGTGGCATTTAACTGGTCATGGAGTATTTCATCCCAGCCAGTAATACAGGCACCTTTAGAACCGGGCAGGCAAAAAATAAATTTACCATTGGCTAGGCCTGCGATAGCTCGACTTTGAACTGTCGATGTTTTGATAACATCATAAGAACGAGCACGAAATAACTCGCCGAAGCCTTCAATTTCTTTATCGAATAATACTTTGACGGCTTCTGGAGTACCATCCCGACCGGTCAGGCCTGTTCCACCTGTAGTAATGATGACATCAATGTCGTCATTGATTAACCATTGTGAAATAACCGCCCTTATCCGGTAGGTATCATCAGCCACAATGTCACGATGACTCACGCTATGACCATCCGCTGTAGCTTTATCTTGCAGCACGTCGCCTGAGGCATCGTTGTCTTTAGTGCGTGTATCGGATATTGTCAAAATAGCAATGTTGACAGGAATAAATTCTGAGCCCATCTGGTACCTGCTTTAAAATGATATTTGCGGAACCAGTATAATGAGCAACCAGTCTACGGTCTAGAATCGATTAAAACCCTAGGAGAAAATTAGATGAAGAAAATTGTCTTGGTTTCACTGATTGCAGCGGCCTTGAGTGGCTGTGCTGCTGACGATCCTAACCAGAAAACGAAAACAGGTGCGGCGATAGGCGCTGCGGCTGGCGCTCTACTGGGTTATGCAGTCGATGACGGAGCTGGTGGTGTTCTCGCTGGCGCGGCTGTGGGTGCGCTGGCTGGTGGTGGTGTCGGACACTACATGGATAAACAGCAGCAAGAAATGGAAGCGGCTTTAGCTGATGAGCGTGCACGCAATGAATTAAAAATTCAGCAATTAGAAAATGAAACACTCAAAATTGATATTGCCAGTGAAGTGTCATTTGATTTTGACAGTGCTTCATTAAAATCGGCTTTTACACCGACACTGAATAAAGTCGCTGATATCTTACAGCGTTATCCTAATACCATTATTCATGTAGTTGGTTATACAGACAGCGTAGGTTCAGAAAGCTACAATATGAAACTATCAGAGCGAAGAGCGCAATCTGTTGTTGATTATTTATCCTCCAGAGGCGTGTCTTCCAGTCGTTTATACGCTATTGGCAAAGGTGAAAGTGATCCGCGTGCAACTAACGATACTGAAGCTGGCCGACAATTAAATCGTCGTGTCGAATTGTTTGTTAAACCTGTTATTGAAGGACAAGAGTCTGAAGCCTATCAAACGCCGTAAAACTAAATCTGCCCATCACGCACCGATTGATCCCGATGTCATTTTTGGCCTGCATGCTGTGCAGGCCGCCCTGGAAGTACCTGTCAGCCGTGTGAAAGAAATATGGCTGGCAGCCGAAAGACAGGATAACCGTGTTGAGAATGTCCTTGCTGCGGCAAATGAGCAAGGTGTGGTTATTCACTTTTCTGAACGTGAAACCCTCGATAAGATTGCTCCTGATGTTCAGCACCAAGGCTGTGTCGCTAAATGTCGGCCTCTGGAAAGTCTGGATGAGAAAGGGTTATTCGATCTTTTAGACAATCTGAATGAGCCGCCTTTATTGTTGATTCTGGACGGTGTTCAAGACCCTCACAATCTAGGCGCATGTTTACGTACAGCTGAAGCTTCAGGAGCTCATGCTGTTATTGCTCCCAAGGATCGTGCTTCTGGCTTAACTGCAACGGCGATTAAGATATCCAGTGGCTCAGCAGAGCGCTTACCTTTTGCCCAAGTAACGAATATTGCGCGTTTGATGCGAGAGTTGCAGCAAAGAGGTGTTTGGTTAATTGGTACCTCGGGTGATAGCGAAACCAGTCTGTATCAAACCAAACTGACTGGGCCAATGGCAATCGTGCTGGGTGCTGAAGGTAAAGGTATCCGCCACTTGACTCGTGAAAATTGTGATGAAGTGGTGTTTATACCTATGCAAGGCGAAGCCGAAAGTTTGAATGTTTCAGTAGCGGCAGGCGTGTGCCTGTTTGAAGCATTTCGTCAACGCAGCTTGTGATAAGCACCTGAATTCAAGTAAAATGTCAGATTGCTTTAAATTCTGATTCGTCAGTTAAGCAAAACTCCTTGCTTTATGGCTAAGACCATAAAGCTGTTTAAACCGTGAGGAGCTCAAATGAGACATTACGAAATCGTGTTTCTGGTCCACCCTGATCAGAGTGAACAAGTGCCTGGCATGATCGAGCGTTATACCCAAACACTGACAAGCGAAGGTGGTCAAGTCCATCGTTTGGAAGATTGGGGTCGCCGTCAACTTGCATACCCAATCAATAAAGTACACAAAGCACATTATGTTCTTATGAACGTTGAATGTGGTGTTGAACAGTTGAATGAAGTAACTACTGCATTCCGTTTCAACGATGCTGTTATTCGTCATCTGGTTGTTAACATGGAAGAAGCGGTTACTGAAGCTTCACCTATGATGCAAAAAGAAGACGAGAAAAAATCAGCTTAATACTGCTGCAGACTTTTAGGAGAATTCATAATGGCACGTTTTTTTAGACGTAGAAAATTTTGTCGCTTTACTGCCGAAGGCATTAAACAAATCGATTATAAAGATGTAAATTTGTTAAAAAACTACATCACTGAAACAGGAAAAATCGTACCAAGCCGTATCACAGGTACTAAAGCTCGCTACCAGCGTCAGCTTTCAACTTGTGTGAAGCGTGCGCGTTTCCTGGCATTGTTGCCATACTGCGACATGCATAAATAATTTGTCTTGATCTAAGCACTTAAACGTATCAGTTATGCTGTTTAAAGTTATTGCCTCTTACGCTATGCAAGGTCGCTGGAAAGCGGCAGCAACAACAGCGGTGTTGTCAGCTCTGGCGATAATCTTTCCGCCACTAAACTATTTGTCTAGTGGTGTGATTTCGTTAACGACTTTGAGAATGGGCCCACGTGAAGGCGTGAGCGTTATTCTGGCAACGTTAGTTGTGTTTGCTTTGCTTGCTGGTTTCTTAGTGGGGCAGTTGTGGATTGCGGGTTTGGTTTTGCTAACCAGTTGGTTGCCGGTTTACCTGGTAACTCTGGCGCTTGGTTATACTCGTTCATTTGCATTGTCTTTATTAACGGCGAGTGGTTTAGGCATTCTGGTTTTACTGATGCTGCATCTGTTTATTCCAGATACAGCATCTTGGTGGCAACAGATGTTAAAACCATTCATCGATAATCTGAGTGAACAGCCTAGTTGGCAATTAAACGCAACACAGACCGAACAGGTGGCGATGAGGTTATCTGGTTTAATGACCGGTCTGGTTGCCGCTGGTGTGTGTCTTAATGCGATTTTAGGCATCATTATTGGACGTGCCTGGCAGTCTGAACTCTATAATCCAGGAGCATTTGGTGCAGAGTTTAAACAGTTACGCTTGGGTAAAGCGCCTGCCGTTTTTACCGGGTTACTTATCATTTTGGCACTTACCTCTATTGGTAGTTATGTGCCATGGTTGATGGATTGTTTACCAGTGATGCTGGTAGTGTTTGGTGTTCAAGGTTTGGCTATCGTGCATGCGATGGTGGCGATAAAGCAAAAAAGTAAAGCATGGTTAGTAACTGTCTATGTTTTACTCGTCATTATGCTGCCACAAATGGTAATGATACTAGCCAGCCTGGGTGTATTAGATCAGTGGTTTAATTTACGTGATCGCTCTAAAAAGAGTGGTACGGGTATTTGAATAAGCAATCGATTTGATTGCGAATGAGGGTAGAACGATGCAAGTTATATTGCTAGAAAAAGTTCAAAAGCTTGGTAATCTGGGCGATGAAGTCAATGTTAAGTCTGGTTTTGGACGTAACTTCTTAGTACCTAAAGGTAAAGCGTTACCTGCAACTAAGCAAAACAGAGAAAAGTTTGAAGCACGTCGTGCGGATCTGGAAGCGGCAGCAGCGAAGTTATTAGCTGAAGCTGAAGCGCGTAAAGCGAAACTGGTTGCAGCTGGTTCTCTTAACATTATGGCTAATGCTGGTGTTGAGGGTAAACTATTCGGCTCAATCACTGCTGCAGATATCGCTGATGCATTAAATGCAGCCGGTGCTGATATTGACCGCAATGAAGTTCGCTTACCGACAGGTCCATTACGTCATACAGGCGAATACAACATTGATATTCAATTACATGCTGATGTTATTGAAGTCGTTAAAGTCAATGTAAGCTCAGAAGCTGAACTGCAAGCAAAAGCGGAAGCTGAAGAAGCGAAAAAAGCAAGAGAAGCAGCTTTAGAAGAAGCTGAAGCGATTGCAAAAGCACAAGAAGAAGCTTAATGAAAGTATGGAGGCTGGACTCTAGGTCTGGCCTCCATTTTTTATTCTCATCATCTCAATTTATGAGAATTGTGTCTTAGTTATATAGAGGCTATAAACACTGTGGAAGACTTAAATTATTTCGATTCATTTAAGGATTCTGCCACTGAAGCACTGAAGGTGCCGCCTCATTCCATCGAAGCTGAGCAGTCTGTGCTTGGCGGATTAATGCTCGACAATTCTGCCTGGGAACAAGTGGCCGATCTCCTGGTTGAGCAAGATTTCTATCGTCATGACCATCAATTAATTTATCGTGCGATTGCTCAGTTAATGGAGCATTCACAGCCTGTTGACGTGATTACACTGGCTGAATGGCATGATAAGCGTGGTGAGTTAGACCAAGTTGGCGAACTGGCCTATCTGGGGATGTTGGCACGTAACACACCAAGTGCTGCGAATATTACCGCCTATGCTGAAATTGTGCGTGAACGGGCTATTCTTCGTCAATTAATCAAAGTCGGCAATAGCATTGCCAATATGGCGTTTAAGCCTGAAGGCATGAGCAAAGAAGATATGCTCGATATTGCTGAGCGTCATGTTTTTGAGATTGCTGAAAAAGGCGCAAAACGTGGTGGTGGCTTTATTCAGGTAAAAGATGTACTGAGTAAAGTGGTCGACAGGATTGACAGCCTGTTTGAGCAAGACAGTGCTATTACCGGCTTACCGACTGGATTCATTGACTTTGATGAGCAAACCTCAGGGTTGCAACCGGCAGATTTGGTGATTGTTGCTGGTCGTCCATCAATGGGTAAAACCACCTTCGCAATGAATATTGCCGAAAATGGTGCCATACACAGTAAACAACCTGTAGCGGTGTTCAGTATGGAGATGCCTGCAGATGCGTTGGCCATGCGTATGCTGTCTTCATTGGGCCGAATCGATCAGCATCGCTTACGTACGGGTAAATTAAATGATGATGATTGGCCTCGGTTAACATCAGCGATAGCTTTACTTAATGAAGCACCGTTATTTATCGATGACACACCTGCGCTAAGTCCAACAGAATTACGTGCCCGTGCTAGACGTCTTAAACGTGAGCATGGTCTAAGTTTAATCGTGATTGACTATCTGCAGTTAATGCAGGGTAACGCCGGTAAAGCCAATGAAAATAGAGCTACCGAGATTTCTGAAATATCGCGTTCATTGAAAGCACTGGGTAAAGAACTGGAAGTACCGGTGATTGCCTTATCCCAGTTAAACCGAAGTCTGGAACAACGTCCAAATAAACGTCCGGTAATGTCTGATTTGCGTGAATCGGGTGCGATTGAGCAGGATGCGGATCTCATCGTCTTTATCTATCGGGATGAAGTCTATAATTCAGATTCACCTGATAAAGGTAAAGCCGAAATTATCATTGGTAAACAGCGTAATGGTCCTATTGGTACCGTGGCGTTAACATTCCAGGGCAAGTACACACGATTTGAGAATTTTGCCCCAAGTTATTACGAAGATCAGGATAATTATCCGAGCTACGGCGAGGAGTAACATTGACTTTCCCCACTGCGACTATTTCTATTAGTGCCCTACAGCATAACTTTGCACGGGTAAAACACTATGCACCCAAGAGCAAGGTTATGTCGGTTATTAAAGCCGATGCCTATGGCCATGGTGTGATAGCCGTAGCAGAAGCCTTAAAGCAAAGTGATGCTTTTGCTGTGGCACGATTGTCAGAGGCGCTATCGCTTCGACATCATGGTGTGACACTCCCGATCGTTATTCTTGAAGGCGTTAATACGGCTGATGATTTTCAGCTTGCAGCAGAGTTCAATTTATCGCCAGTGATACATCTCAGTTCTCAAGTCGACTTATTGAGTTCAATCACCTTGATTCAGCCTTTGCGTTTTAATTGGATCATGGTTGATAGTGGCATGCACCGGCTTGGAATTCGACCAGAGGATATTGAAACAGCCCTTAGTCGTTTAAAAGCATCAGGCAATATGAACGATGAGTTCGGCTTGATGAGTCATTTTGCAAACTCTGATCTCGTAGGTGATATCCGTAATCAACATCAACTTGAGCATATGCAAAGCCTCAAACACAAAACCGGTTTGCCAGTCTGTTTGTCTAATTCCGCTGCTGTGCTGGCGTATCCCGAATCGCATTTGGATTGGGTGCGTCCCGGTTTGATGCTGTATGGTATTTCACCATTTGCAGATACGAATGCTGCCGAGCATGAGTTACAGCCAGCCATGCAATTAACGACACAATTGATTTCGGTCTATGACATCAATATTGGTGAACAGGTTGGTTATGGTGGTGACTGGTCAGCTAAACAAGCTTCACTTATTGGTGTCGCCAGTATCGGTTATGGTGATGGGTATAGTCGGCATTTATCTAACCGTTCTGAAGTGGTGATTCGGGGCCAACGTTGCCCGGTGATTGGTCGTATTTCTATGGACACGATTTGTATCAATCTGACCGATTGCTCAAAGGCGAGTGTCGGCGATGAGGTGCTGTTATGGGGCCGTTCAGAATTAATGGTAGAAGAGGTGGCTGAATATGCGGGCACCATCCCTTATGAGCTTGTCACTGTGTTGAGTAAACGTGTTAACAGGGACGTTATAGATGGCTAAAGTCAAAAAGGTTTATGTCTGTAAAGAGTGTGGGGCTCAAACACCACAATGGGCGGGACGTTGTTCCGATTGCGGGGCATGGAATAGTCTTGAAGAAGAGATCTATTCCAGCGCTTCGTCCACGGCACAAGCCACAATCAGTAAGCACTCTGGTTATGCTGGAGAACAAAAAAGTGAAGTTCAGGCACTGGGAGAAGTCACTTCTGAGCAAGCCGTACGTTGGACTACGGGCTTGCCAGAACTCGACAGAGTACTCGGTGGTGGTTTAGTCACGGGCTCGGTTGTCTTGATAGGTGGCGATCCTGGGATTGGCAAGTCCACCTTATTACTACAAGCTATGGCAACAATGGCTGACAGTAGTGGGATTAGTCCACTTTATATCAGTGGTGAAGAGTCCTTACAGCAAATTCGCTTGCGTGCAGAACGGCTTCAATTGGAACAGGCACCGGTTGATCTATTAGCCGAAACCCATGCTGAGCAGATGATTCAGGTCGCAAAAAATCGTAAACCACAAGTGATGGTGATTGACTCAATACAAACGGTATTCACTGAGTTATTACAATCTGCACCAGGAACAGTGGCACAGGTACGTGAAAGTGCTGCACAGCTGGTTCGTTTTGCTAAATCCAGTGGCACGACAATGATTCTGGTAGGTCATGTCACTAAGCAAGGAGCATTAGCCGGGCCTCGTGTGCTTGAACATATGGTTGATACCGTGCTTTATTTTGAAGGTGATACTTCTACACGATTCAGAATTTTGCGTGCTGTTAAAAACCGTTTTGGTGCTGTGAATGAGCTTGGTGTGTTTGGCATGACGGAATTAGGACTTAAAGAAGTCAGTAATCCATCTGCCATTTTCCTGTCTCGGGGAGATGAGTCTGTGCCAGGCAGCATTGTCACAGTGATACGAGAAGGCAGCCGACCGATGTTAGTTGAGGTGCAAGCCTTGGTTGATAGTAGTCCTCTCGGAAACCCAAGACGGGTGACGGTGGGGCTTGAGCAAAATCGCTTAGCCATGTTGCTGGCTATTTTGCATCGACATGGTGGAATTACCTGTCATGATCAGGATGTATTTATTAACGTTGTCGGTGGTGTAAAACTGAGTGAGACTGGGGCTGACTTGGCGGTATTAGCTGCGATTATTTCCAGCCTGCGTAATAAACCACTACCCAGAGACTGGGTATTATTTGGTGAGGTCGGACTGACCGGGGAAATTCGACCTGTGCAGGCCGGCGAAGAACGCATTAAAGATGCAAATAAACATGGTTTTACTCATGCGATTGTGCCAGCAGCAAATGCGCCACGAAAAGACTTGAAGGGTATGAAGGTGCATGCGGTAAAACACTTGTCAGAAGTGATTAATATACTCCGGGATATCACTGCTTAATGCTGATCAATCAGAGCTGATAATTCCCTGTGGAGAATGGCTTCATCACCCAGATTCAGCTCAATCAGGCGTTTTAAGTGTGTGATGCTATCTAAACCGATATGTTCGCAGTCAAAACCGATCTGTTCATCATCGATATGGGCTATTACGGTTTCCATCTCGATAATGACTTGGGCATTATCCAGTAATAAGTCGAGACGACATTTATCGCCAATCTCAGATTGCCACTGTCCTGGTTTATGAACTAATAGACCTTTTAATGAAATATCAATGATTTGGCAATTGAGAAATAAATCACCATTTTCAGTGTTGATGTGGGCAACAGCATCAAAAGGTATGCGGCTGAAACGGCGTCTATCCTGAGCGGTTGAATCGGTCATAAATACCCCCTTGAATATAAACTGATACTATCATTGTTTTTGTATGAGGAATACACCATGCTTTGGGTGAAGGCATTTCATATCATTTTTGTAGTGACATGGTTTTCAGCCATGTTCTATTTGCCGCGTTTGTTTGTTTACCATGCGATGACTGAGGATCAAGCGGGTAAAGAGCGCTTTAAAATTATGGAGCGCAAACTCTACCGTGGCATTATGACGCCAAGTGCACTTTTGACTCTCATATTTGGTGTCTGGTTAGTGAGTTATTATCCGCTAGAACAAATAGCATCAATGGGTTGGTTGCATGCAAAACTGACGTTGGTATTACTGCTCTTTGCTTATCATGGTATGTGCGGATCTATGGTAAGGAAATTTGCTGCAGATCAAAATGAGCGTAGCCATACGTTTTACCGTTGGTTTAATGAGCTGCCAGTACTGGCCTTGATCGCGATTGTTATTCTGGTTGTTGTAAAACCGTTTTAATAAAAAAAGGGCTCATAAAGAGCCCTTTTTTTGAAGATTGTTGAAACGGCTTAACTTAATCAGTGTATTCAAAAATTTTCACTACACGCTGAACACCGGCAGAATTCCTAACTATATTGACGGCTTGATCCGCTTCAGCATGACTCACCATGCCCATCAAGTAAACTACACCACGTTCTGTTACCACTTTTACATGGAATGGATCCGTATTTTCATCTGTGGTCATTTTCGCTTTGATTTTGGATGTAATCCAGGCATCACTACTACGAGAAGGCAAAGCGCTCGGGGCTGCAATCGCTAACTCATTATGAATACGTCTGACTTTAGGAATCGCTTTTACTTCTGCCGTTACTTTTTGTTTTAGTGACTCGCTCGGAGTTTCACCTGTCAGTAATACAACGCCGTTATAACTGGTGACGTTAATATGACTCTGGTTATAGATTTCTTTGTTGTTATAGATGGCGTATGACGCTTTAAATTCGATCCCTTGATCATCAATCACACTACCGGTAGTACGACGATCATAGGCAACTGATGCGCCTGTCGCTGCACCTGTTGCCACAACAGGCACACATGCTTGAAGAAACAATGTGGCGGCAGGAATAACTAAGCCTAACCAAGCTGCTTTTTTGATGTTGAGCATAATGATTTTCCTTGTAATAACGCTATGTACTGACATTTTTTTAGCTAACTAAGCTGGAAAGCGTTTTTTATCCATTCAATCTGTATGGATGAGTCAGCAGGTGTTACCGCCACAACATCAAATCGATAGTGCTGATATGGTGATGATGTTGTTTGAATGTAGTGCTGCGCTGTATGAATAATTTTAGTCTGTTTTTGACTATTTACGCTTTCCAGTGCTGAACCAAATCGTGCATTCTTCCGAAACCGTACCTCGACAAATACCAAGGTATCTTTTTCTTTCATGATTAAATCGATTTCACCTCCACGGCAATGATAGTTCTGTTGTATCAGACGCATACCATGCTTTTGTAGATAGCTGGAAACCTGTTTTTCTATTTGCTGGCCTTTTTCCCTGGCAAACATAATTATTTAATGAGCTTTAGCTCTCCTTGTTCAAATTTTGCCCACAACATTTTGCGAATGACATGTCCCTGCGAGTTGATAGATAACGTACCAGTAGCGCCTGCCATTGAGCTGGTGGGATCTCGACTTAGTTTATTAAGTTGTGGAATCAACTTATAAGCATCTACACCTAGAGCATAGAGTCGGATTGCACTGGCAAAGTTCTCCGGAGACTGATTTTTCAGTGCCTGATACACCGGATCTTCTGCGGCTAATTCTTCAAATACCCATGGAATATCACAAATAATCAAGTCATTCAGATCAATATTTTGTTGCGGATCGGACTGCCCGCTATAAACATGTGAGGTTGCCAGTAACGGTAACTGACCTGAACGATGATATTTCAGCTGTGGTACGAGCTGACGTGCTTTGAGTGGGCGAGCGACTAAAAATAAAAAATCAACGCCTTCACGACGACGTGGTTCGAAGTCGAGTGAGCGGCCTAATGTGCCTTGCAAGGACTTATAACGTTGCTCACTTTCATTTAATCCCATTAATGGAATGAGTGTATCCCGAAAGTCATTTTCAGCTTCATTATAATTTGAGACTAATAACGTGGTGCCACCATCCTTCCGCCATTGATTGGTAAAGGCTGAAGCGATGCGTTGTCCCCAGTCATTATAGGGCGCGAGCACAATGCTGCGTTTGTAGCCCAATTGCTTAGCATAATTGGCAGCAGCGGCAGCTTCGTCTTCTGGCGCAAGTCCAAACTGATAGAGGTTTTTATAAGCCTCAGGCCCATCAGTGCGGTTCAAAGCCAGTACCGGTACACTCAAGTTTGGGTGTGTTGCTAATGTTTCCACTGATGATTTTTGCAATGGACCGATAACCACGCCGGCGCCATCAGCAACGGCAGCATCGTATTGAGATAACACATTACTTTGCCCGCTGATCGCATCGGTTTGTATATCGTAAAAGTGCAGTTGGGCCGTTGAACCATTTACATATTGTGCGGCAATAATGGCGTCTTTAATCGCTTTAGCCGCTTCTACAAATGGCCCTGAGTTAGGCAGTAAGACGGCAATATTTTCAATATCTTTTGGGATATGCGTTCCGGCTGCCAAGGTTTTTTGATACAGCGCTGGATCAGCAGGATGATTGGGGTAGCTTCGTTTCCAGTCTTCAAGTGCGACAGCCAGTACTTCCGGGTTATCCTGATACGCTTTAATGTTGTAGGCAAGGGCAAACCAACCACTATCTTCGGCGGGTGGATAGCCTGGGTTAAACAGATCCAATGCTTGTGGCGTCATTTGCATTAATGCCTGCCAAAGCGCTTCACGGCTGTTTTTCAATGATTCAGGATCTGTCAGAATTTTTTCAAGCTTCAAATGGGTGTTGGCTTTTTCCAGCCAATTTCCAGTCAAGGTATAAGCGTCAGCCTTAAGCTTTAGAACATTCTTTAGATTCTGAGCGGACAAGTCTTTTTCCTGCACAGCACTGAGAGCTTCTAATGCACGCTCACCTTCACTGTTAAACAATGCGATATTGGCGCCCAGGATCGCGGCATCATAGCGTCGGCTTTTATCCAGTAAGCTGAGTTTGATTTGATCTAGTTGACTTTGGCTTAGTTCAACCTGGCCTGACTGCCAATACATTTGAGCTGCTTTCAGTTGATATGCCGCTTGTTCAGCACCGTCATTTGTCATTGCCAGTTGGGCATATTCATCCGCTGCCTGTTGGTATTGTCCGGATAACTCTGAGGCGACCGTTTCAATTTGAGCAGGCTTTGTCATGCTGACCGGTGATTGCACAGGCTGACAAGCCGTCAAGCTCAGGAGGATAATGGCGGATAACCAGAAGCTGCGTTTCAGGAACATAAGGTCATTCTATTATTAGTCATAGGAGGCATCATCTTACCTGTTCGCGTATATTACGACCACACTGTATTCAAGATTTTAAGGAAAGACTGTGAACGAAAGTCAGGCAGGTCAATTATTCATTGTCGCTACGCCTATTGGTAATTTAGCTGATTTTTCAGCTAGAGCGATTGAGGTATTAAAAAGCGTTGATGTGATTGCTGCTGAAGATACTCGCCATAGTAAGTATTTATTGCAGCATTATGCTATCCAGACCTCGACGATTTCTCTGCATGAACATAATGAACAACAGCGCAGCGACGCACTTTGCCAACGTTTGCTTGCGGGAGAGTCAGTAGCATTAATTAGTGATGCCGGTACGCCACTGATTAGTGATCCAGGCTATCGACTGGTTACTACCGTTAGAGATGCGGGCATTCGTGTGATCCCCATTCCAGGGTGTTGTGCATTAATTACGGCATTATCTGCTTCGGGCCTGGCTTCTGATAGATTTAGTTTTGAAGGGTTTTTACCCGCTAAGTCATCAGCTCGCAAACAAGTCATGGAGTCATTGAAGTCAGATGGCAGAACCTTGATTTTCTATGAAAGCCCACGACGTTTACTGGCGGCATTGGAAGATGCGGTTTTGATCTTCGGTGAACAACGACAAGCCTGTCTGGCACGTGAATTAACCAAACTCCATGAAACCATCGAAACGCGACCATTGGTCGAATTAATTGATTGGGTTAAAGCAGATGATAATCAACAGCGGGGTGAGTGTGTACTGTTGATAGAAGGTAGTCAAAATGAAGCAACGGCGGATGAGCAAGAGGTCAGTCGGCTATTAAAAATTCTGCTTACTGAGCTTCCTGTGAAAAAGGCCGCGGCGATGGTGGCTAACATTACGGGTGGCAGTAAAAACGAAGCCTATCAGTTAGCGTTGAAATTACAGCAGAAAAACTAGCCTTTAGGTAGAATAGCGCACTGAGACGACTTGGCAATCGCACTGATAGTCATATTGGTGAGGAAAGTCCGGGCTCCATAGGGTAAGGTGCCAGGTAACACCTGGGGGGCGCGAGCCCACGGCCAGTGCAACAGAGAGTATACCGCCGAAGTGATTCGGTAAGGGTGAAAGGGTGCGGTAAGAGCGCACCGCGCTTCTGGTAACAGAAGTGGCATGGTAAACCCCACCTGGAGCAAGACCAAATAGAGGAACGTCTGCTTGCAGACATGTGCGACCCGTACTGTTCCTGGGTAGGTTGCTTGAGGCTGATGGTGACATCAGTCCCAGATGAATGATTGTCCACGACAGAACCCGGCTTATCGGTCGTCTCAACCTATATATGTAACAAGCAAAATAACTGCTATAGACAGCATCATTTTTCCTGTCTTGGCAGTTATTTTTTTGTCTTTTAGACGAGTATTCTAGAATTTACTTTAACTTCACATGCCAGTTTTTTGATAAGAAAGACCTCCTTCAGAAACACCTCCAATCTTTTTCTCCCACTTTTGTGAAAATGCCCTAAGTCATTGTCATAAAAAGAGGATTTTGTTTATTTACAGGCTTGACTTCGGCCATTTGCCCTCCTATAGTGTCGACAAGTGGGGGAAAGTGGATCTTAGTGGATCGTATTTTTTGGGGATGAGCAGTGTTTCGAGGCGTGGCAACTTTCAATCTGGATGCAAAAGGGCGGATGGCTGTTCCAGCCAAGTTCCGCAAGCATCTTGACGTCTGTTGTGAAGGCCGATTAGTCATCACCATCGATCATTCTGATCATTGTTTACAGTTGTACCCATTGCCAGAATGGGAAATTGTTGAAGAAAAACTTTCCGCATTACCCAGTTTGAATCCTCAAGTACGTCGTTTAAAAAGAATGCTTCTCGGTTATGCCACTGAATGTGAAATGGATGGCAATGGCCGTATTTTATTACCCGCTAAATTACGTGAGTTTGCAGGCCTTGATAAAAGCATGGTGATGATTGGTCAAGGTAACAAGTTTGAATTATGGAATGAGCAAACTTGGAATGAGCTCATGGATGAATGTCTAGAAGAAGATTTTGGCGAGATTTTACCGGCTGAATTAGAAAGCCTGTCGATATAAAGGCGGAATTATGACTGAGAACTACTCGGAACATCTGCCAGTCTTGTTAAGCGAGACCATACAGGGCTTGTCAGTAAAGGCAGATGGTAAATATCTAGACGCGACATTTGGTCGTGGTGGTCACAGCCGTGCCATTCTGGCATTGCTGTCTGATAACGGTCGTCTACTTGGACTGGATCGTGATCCTCAAGCAATTAAAACCGGTTTGGCTCTGGCAGCCGAAGATCCTCGTTTCTCTATCGAGCAAGCTAATTTTTCAGAACTCAGCACGGCCGTGCATTCTCGTCTCTGGCAGGGAAGTGTTGACGGTATTCTGATGGATATCGGCGTTTCTTCACCCCAGTTGGATGATGCGGAGCGTGGTTTCAGCTTTATGAAAGATGGTCCACTGGATATGCGCATGAATCCAGACGCAGGCATCAGTGCAGCTGAGTGGCTGGCAACCGCTGAGATGGATGAGATTGCGGATGTCATCAAAACCTTGGGTGAAGAACGTTATGGCAAGCGTATCGCCAGAGCGATTGTGGAAACCCGGGACGAAAACCCTATTACCACGACTAAACAGTTAGCAGATTTAGTCGACAAAGCGAGTCCTTCCCGCGATAAATTCAAGCATCCGGCGACCAGAACATTTCAGGCCATTCGTATCTTTATCAATAATGAGCTGGAAGAACTCACAACCGCATTAGAGCAAGCTTTGGATGTGCTCGCGGTGGGCGGTCGTTTAGCTGTCATCAGCTTCCATTCTCTTGAAGATCGAATTGTGAAGCGTTTCTTCCGTGATGAAGCCCGGGGGGATGATTTGCCGTCTCACTTTCCCATTACCGTGGATCAATTAAATCCACGTTTGAAAGTGATTGGTAAAGCGATTAAAGCCTCAGAAGATGAGACTCGCTTAAATCCTCGTGCGCGTAGTGCTGTGCTTCGTATTGCGGAGAAGTTGGCATGAATATAAAAGCACTGCTCGAAACCATTAAAATTGATACGCCATTGTTTGTGATGGTTTTTGTCGTTTTGGTATCGGCGGTAGCGGTGATTTATACCAAGCATTTGAGCCGGAACGAATTTGTGCAACTTCAACGGTTGGAAAAAGAACGTGACGCGCTGAATGAAGAGTGGGGGCGCCTGTTACTGGAAGAAAGTACCTGGGCGAGTCCAAGCCGTATTGAACAGGAAGCGAAAAGCCGTTTAGGTATGGTGGTACCCAAATCAGATATGACTGTGGTGATAAAACCATGAAGTATCGCGGTCAAAAAGTTCATCCAGTGGGTACGTGGCGCCTTAATCTTGTTCGTATCATGTTTGTGTTGATGGTGGCCGGCTTGTGCTGGCGTTTGGCGGATATTCAGGTTGTTAATCCAGAGTTTCTACGTCACCAGGGTGATGCACGCCATCTTCGTCAGGTGCCTGTTGTTGCTCACCGCGGAATGATTTTGGATCGCCATGGCGAGCCTTTAGCAATTAGTACACCTGTGCATTCTGTTTGGTTGAATCCTCAGGATGTGCTTGCTACTGATCCTCGTTTACCCAAACTGGCGCAGTTACTTGGTTTATCGACACAAACTATCAGAGAAAAGATTGAACAGAATCAATCGCGTGAATTCGTTTATTTGAAACGTCGTATCACACCTGAGCTGTCAGCCAAGGTCAAAGAGATAGGTATTCAGGGCGTAGCACTTCAACGTGAATACAAACGTTATTATCCAGCTGGTGAAGTTGCTTCTCATATTGTCGGATTTACCAATGTTGATGATATCGGTCAGGAAGGTCTTGAGCTGACTTATGATGCGGTTTTAACTGGTCGTCCAGGCCTGAAACGTATGGTGCGTGACAGCCGAGGTAACTATGTTGAAGGTGGGGAGCTGATTCGCCCTGCAAAATCCGGTGAGAACGTTCAGTTAAGCATTGATCTGAGATTACAGTATTTAACCTATCAGGCACTGAAAAAAGCCGTTACCGAACACCATGCCAAATCGGGTACGGCAGTTATTTTGGATACGCATACCGGTGAAGTATTGGCAATGGCTAATCAGCCATCTTATAACCCCAATAATCGAGCGGGATTGAAACCGAGTGATTTAAGGAATCGTGCCGTCACCGATTTATTCGAACCTGGGTCGACTGTCAAACCCTTCACGGTTACCAGTGGTATCAAGTCCGGCCAGTTTGATACCACAACGATTATTAATACACATCCCGGTTATTACCGAGTCAGTGGTCATCCCATCAGGGATTTTCGTGATTATGGCGAAATTGATTTAGCGACGCTTATCCAGAAGTCGAGCAATGTTGGCGCCAGTAAAATAGCCCTGGCACTCGATCCGGATAAGTTATGGCATGACTTTGCCAGTTTTGGTTTAGGTGAAGCGACGGGTGCTTACTTCCCAGGTGAAGCAATGGGTACCATGCCTGATCCACAATCATGGCGCACGCTGGATATCGCCACTATGGGGTATGGCTACGGCCTATCAACCAGCGCTATGCAGCTCGCTAGAGCCTATACCGTGTTAGCTGATGGCGGCATTCTCAAGCCTGTGACGTTTATCAAAACAGATAAAGTGCCACAAGGTCGTCGAGAATTTTCAGCAGATATCATGCATGAAGTGGTGCAGATGATGGTGAAAGTCATTGAGCCAGGTGGTACAGCGACGCGGGCAGCGGTAGCCAATTATCATGTGGCTGGTAAAACCGGTACAGCGAAAAAAGCGATTAGCGGTGGTTACGCCGATAAACGTTATCAATCTGTCTTTGCGGGCATTATTCCTGCCTCGGCGCCTCGACTGGCGATGGTGGTGATGATTGATGAGCCTCAAGGCGAATATTACGGTGGCGCAGTTGCTGCGCCTGTGTTTGCAGAAGTGATGACTGGGGCAATGCGTTTGCTAAATATTCCCCCTGATGATTTACCGATGACCCAGATGCAGGTGGCTCACAAATGATGACTTCAATCGTAAAACCTCAATCATTGATGGCATTACTCAGTGATGTTGTCGTCGATAATTCGGCCCTACAAGAATGTTCATTGACGGACATTAGTATGGACAGCCGAAGAGTTGCTGCGGGTGGTTTATTTTTAGCCTTGGCTAAAAATACGGTCGATAGAGAAAAGCATCTTCGACAGGCTCTGGAAAAAGATATTTTTGCGGTATTGATTGATGAGCAGCAACCTCTCACCGAGACTGAGCTGGAGATGCTCAATGCAGCCGTGGTGATTGCTTACTCCGTCGACAATCTAGCTGAAAAAGCTGGGTTCATTGCAGCTCGTTTTTATGGTCATCCGTCGGCAGATATGACAGTGATTGCCGTAACCGGCACCAATGGTAAAACATCAGTAAGCCAGTTTATTGCTCAGGCGCTTGAATCGATGAATAAACCTTGCGGTGTTATTGGCACTATGGGAGCGGGGCGTCTATGTGATCTGGAAATGACTGGTATGACTACGCCTGATCCGGTCACCATGCAAAAACTGCTGGCAAGATTCCAACGTGAAGGCTGTGACTATGTAGTATTGGAAGCCTCATCACATGCGCTTGCACAAGGCCGTTTAAACAGTGTCGAAATTGATATTGCTGTACTGACCAACCTCAGTCGTGATCATCTTGATTACCATAAGACTATGGCTAATTATGCCGCGGCAAAAAAACGCTTATTCGACATGGATAGTGTGCAATATGCCGTTATTAATGCGGATGATGCTTTTGGTACCGATGTCATCTCAAAACTCAGAAAAAACGTCACGTTGTTAACTTACGGTGATGCTGAAAGCCAGGTCAATATTCGTGCTGAACACATTTCATACAAACGTGACGGTGTGGCGTTTGATGCCCGGGTCAATGACAAGTCTGTAGCAGTCAACTTACCCGTTTTAGGTGAGTTTAATGTCGATAATATTCTGGCGGCAATCGGGGTATTAACTGCACTGGGACTGAATACAGAACAATGTCGTGATGCGATTAATCAGTGTCAGGCGGTAAGTGGTCGTATGCAAACCTATACTCAGGCAGGTCAGCCCACCGTTGTCATTGACTATGCCCACACGCCAGATGCTTTACATCAGGCACTAAGAACATTGCAGGTACATTTACCTGATGCGGGTCAGCTTTGGTGTGTGTTTGGCTGTGGTGGTGACCGCGATAGAGGTAAGCGACCACTTATGGGTAAAGTTGCTGAACGTGAGGCTGATCAGGTCATTGTCACAGATGATAATCCCCGTACAGAAGATCATTTACTCATTATCGAAGACATTCTGGCTGGCTGTGATGAGCCTCAAAAAATTCGTGTCGAACTTGATCGTAAATTAGCGATTACTTATGCGATAAATCATGCCGAGGCAAAAGATATTGTCTTAGTGGCGGGTAAGGGGCATGAGTCCTATCAGGAAATCAATCATGTGCGTTATCCATTCAGTGATGCGGCGGTAGTGACAGCTGTATTTGACGCTCAGGCAAATGGCATTAAAAACGTGGTGGGAGGACATTAATGGGACTGCAACTGCCACTTAAACAGATTGCTGAAATCGTCTCAGCCGATATGCCTATCGTTCATGTTACCGTCACCGGTGCGGTGATTGATTCTCGCAAGGTAACGCCGGGTGATTTGTTTATTGCCTTTAAAGGTGAACATGTTGATGGTCACGAATATGTTGCTAAAGCCAGAGAGAGCGGCGCTGTTGCTGCATTAGTCAGTGAATATCAGGATGATGAATTACCACAGATCAAGGTCGATGATGTGCGTGTCGCATTTGGGCAGATAGCTCGGGCCTGGCTAGCTGAATGCAAAGCAAAAGTGGTTGCTATCACAGGCAGTAATGGCAAAACCAGTTTGAAAGAAATGGTTAAAGCTATCTTGGCAGAAGTGGGCACGGTATCGGCAACGCAGGGCAATTTGAATAATGATCTGGGTGTACCGTTAACCGTTTGTCGAATCGACAAAAATGATGATTATGCTGTGATCGAGATGGGCACCAATCATCCTGGTGAAATAGCTTATCTGATGAGCATCGTCTCACCTGATGTGTCAGTTATCAATAATATTGCTGCAGCACATTTGGAAGGATTAGGCAGTGAAGAAGGTATTGCCAGAGAAAAAGGCAGTATCTATGAAGGCTTGAAGCAAAACGGTGTAGCAGTAGTGAATGCTGATATGCCTTATGACTCCATCTGGCAACCGCTAATTGCTGATAGAAAAACTATTCGGTTTGCTTTGCAAAATAATGCTGATATTTATGCTGAATATATTCAGCCAGAACCCGCTTCTAGTCATTTTCTGGTGCATATCGACGGTGTTAACCATCACATGACTTTACCTCTGCCGGGATTGCATAACGTCAGCAATGCATTGGCAGCCATCGCTGTGAGCGTTGCCCTTGATATTCCGGTTGATGCCATGGTGCGTGGACTGAACAAAATACAAGCAGTGCCCCATCGACTACAAATGCGCAAAGGCCTGTCAGACAGCCGTTTAATTGATGATACCTACAATGCTAATCCCGGCTCATATCTCCGGGCGTTAGAAACCTTAGCTGGATTTCAAGAGCCGCGTTGGCTGGTACTCGGTGATTTTGGTGAGTTGGGTGATGAGGCTGATGCCATCCATCAAACCATGGGATTACAAGCGAAATCTGCTGGTGTGACGACATTATTTACGGTCGGAGAAAAAAGCCAACTGGCGGCAGCCGCGTTTGGTGATAACGCTATTCATTTTGAGGATGTACAAACATTGCAACAGCTTTTGCAAAACACACTAACTGCAGATGTGACTTGTTTAATTAAAGGATCACGCTTTATGCAACTCGACAAACTGGCCGATGCGCTGGTAGCGGAGGCACAGTAATGCTGTTGTTATTAAGTGATTACTTAAGCCAGTTCTACAGCGGGTTTAGTGTTTTCCAATACCTGACCTTAAGAGCCATTCTCGGGGTGATGACAGCACTTGGGATTGCCTTGATTATTGGCCCAACCATAATTCGCCACTTAAGTTTCAGACAGATTGGTCAGGTGGTTAGACAAGATGGTCCTGAATCACACTTCAGCAAGAAGGGTACACCTACGATGGGTGGTGCACTGATTCTGGTCGCTATTGCTGTGAGTACCTTACTGTGGGCTGATTTATCCAATCGCTATATCTGGGTTGTACTGGTTATCACTCTGGCTTTTGGTTTGATTGGTTTTGTTGACGATTACATCAAATTAGTCCGTCAGGACCCACGTGGTTTAATCAGTCGCTACAAATACTTCTGGCAGTCTGTGTTTGGTGGCGGTGCTGCCGTATTTTTATATATGACGACCACCGTGCCGGCTGAAACGCAACTCATCGTACCGTTTGTGAAAGAGATTGTTATTCCTCTGGGTGGCTGGTACATGCTGCTGACGTATTTAGTGATTGTTGGCAGTAGTAATGCGGTGAATTTAACGGATGGTTTAGATGGTCTGGCGATTATGCCGACAGTGATGGTGGCAGCTGCACTGGGCCTGTTTAGTTATGTTGGTGGCCATTTTGAGTTTGCCACCTACCTGCAAATTCCTTTTATCCCAAGTGCGGGCGAACTTGTTGTCTTTTGTGCGGCAATGGTGGGCGCCGGGCTTGGCTTCCTCTGGTTTAACACTTATCCAGCACAAGTCTTTATGGGCGATGTCGGTGCTTTAGCACTTGGCGCAGCATTAGGCACAGTTGCGGTATTGGTCAGACAGGAGTTGGTTTTACTCATCATGGGCGGTGTATTTGTTATTGAAACACTGTCAGTGATGATTCAAGTGGGCTCATACAAATTACGTGGTAAACGCGTGTTTCTTATGGCACCGATTCATCATCACTATGAACTGAAAGGCTGGCCGGAACCTCGCATTATTGTGCGGTTTTGGATTGTCACTGTGTTCCTGGTGTTGATTGGTTTAGCGACGTTGAAAATACGATGACATACGGCATGAATAGTCTTTCACATAAAAATTGCCTGATTATCGGTCTGGGTCAGACAGGACTTTCGTGCGCGCGATTTTTAGCCAACAGAGCTTTAGGTATTGCCATCATGGATACTCGTGAGAATCCACCCTCTGTGCAGGAGGTGAAAAATGAGTATCCACAAGTATTAATTAAAACGGGTGGGCTGGATCAAGATTGGTTATTAAAAGCGGATCTTATTGTTCTGAGCCCAGGGATTGATCCACGTTTACCTGAAATTGAAATAGCACGTCAGGCGGGGATTGAGATTGTCGGTGATATTGAGCTGTTTGCCCGTTATGCTGATGCCCCTGTTGTCGCCATAACGGGTTCCAATGGCAAAAGTACCGTCACCACACTACTGGCTTTGATGGCTCAGGTGTCAGGAAAAATAGTACGTGCCGGTGGTAATTTAGGTACGCCAGCATTAGATCTGCTGGAAGAGTCTGCACCTGATTTTTATATTCTGGAGCTATCAAGTTTTCAATTAGAAACGGTCCGTTCCTTAAATGCGTTTGCGGCCGTGGTACTCAATGTCAGTCCTGATCATATGGATCGTTATGATTCGCTGGAAGCATATCAGCGGGCGAAACAAACCATCTTTAATGGTGATGGCGTCATGGTCATTAATCAGGATGACCCCATTGTTAATGACATGCGTCAATCTGGCCGAAATACTATCGGATTCAGTTTGAAACAATCCCATGGGGTGGATTTCGGTTTAATGGAAACTGACGGGCAAACCTGGTTAGCGGAAGGTGAATATCCGTTACTGCCGGTTGAGCAAATGAAAATTGTCGGTTCACATAATATCGCTAATGCGTTGGCTGCCTTAGCACTTGGCTCAGCCATGGCCTTACCCATGTCGTCCATGTTATCGGCTTTACGTGAATATAAAGGCCTGCCACACCGTTGCCGATTAGTCAGACAGCTCAATGGTATTCGTTGGTTTAATGATTCTAAAGCAACCAATGTGGGTGCCTGTGTGGCAGCCATTAATGGCCTTGCTGGATCAGGCAATATTATTCTGATTGCTGGTGGTGTAGGTAAAGATCAGGACTTTTCAGAGCTGACGTCAGCCTTAAAACAGTCGGTTAAAGCCGTGGTGTTGATGGGGGTTGATGCCGATAAGATTGCAAAAGTGATTCCGCCAGGTGTTGAGCAAATTCAAGCAAGCGACATGGCTGATGCAGTAAAAATCGCACAGTCGATCGCCAGTGAGGGTGACAATGTTCTGCTTTCACCGGCTTGTGCCAGCTTTGATATGTTCAGCAGTTATGCCGACCGTGGCAATTCATTTGAACAAGCCGTCAGGGAGATTGCAGCATGAGTGATTCATCACTGCAATTCGATAAAAGCTTACTGTTTGCCACAGGCGCTTTGCTGTTTATCGGTCTGGTGATGGTCTGTTCAGCCTCTATCACGGTTGCAGATAGTCGCCTCGAACAACCGCTTTACTTTTTTATTCGTCAGTTTGCATTTGCGATGGTGGGACTGGCTGTGGCCTGGGCGTTTATTTCTGTGCGTTTAGCCGTGTGGCAGCGTATTGCACCACAACTGTTGATGGCCGGGGTAGCGATGCTGATCATGGTATTAATCCCTGGCATTGGTCGTGAAGTGAATGGTAGCTCTCGTTGGTTACCGTTGGGACCTGTGAATTTACAGGTAGCAGAATTGATTAAATTGTTTGCGATTATCTATATCGCAGACTATTTACAGCGTCATCATGGTCAGTTGCATGTGTCATTCTTAAAAGTCTTAGCGCCGCTTACGCTTTTGGGTGTTGCTGCGTTGTTACTGTTATTACAGCCAGATATGGGCTCAATGGTGGTCATTATGTCTACCGTTTTGGCTATGTTGTTTTTAGGTGGAGCACGACTGGATGTATTTGCCACATTGATTGGTGTGATGGGCATGCTGTTTGCGATGCTGGTGTGGATTGCACCTTATCGTCTTGAACGTTTACAGAGTTTTATGGACCCATGGGCGGATCCCTTCGGCAGCGGTTTTCAGTTAACACAGGCGTTGATCGCATTCGGCCGTGGCGATTGGTTCGGCGTTGGTCTTGGCAGCAGTATGCAGAAATTATTTTATTTACCAGAAGCGCATACCGACTTTCTCTATTCGATCATTGCTGAAGAATTGGGCTTAGTAGGGGCATTAACAGTGATCGTGCTGTTTTTTGTCTTTATCTGGCGAGCTTTAGCGATTGGTCGTGCAGCAGAGCAGGCTGGACAAGTTTTTGGTGCACAGATCGCTTATGGAATCGGTATTTGGTTAGGTTTACAGGCTTGCGTCAATATTGGCGTCAATATGGGAGCTTTACCGACAAAAGGACTAACACTGCCTTTGATGAGTTATGGCGGTAGTAGTTTAGTGATTGTCTGTGCAGCGATTGCATTGTTATTCCGTGTAGATATGGAAACACGAGTACCTGAAAAAGCTTCAGCGAGGATCAGACGATGAAAAGAGTCATGATCATGGCAGGCGGTACAGGTGGGCATGTTTTCCCGGCGCTCGCGGTGGCAGATGAATTGCGTCAAAGAGATGTTGAAGTGTCATGGATTGGCACTGCTCATGGTATTGAGGCGAAATTAGTGCCCGCTGCCGGTTATTTATTATCTGAAATTAAAGTCAAAGGCTTACGTGGAAACGGTGCGTTGGGTTGGTTGATGGCACCATTTAAAGTTGTCAAAGCTGTTCTGGAAGTCCGTTCGCTTATCCGTCAGTTAAAACCGGATGTGGTAATGGGCTTGGGTGGCTTTGCCTCTGGTCCAGGTGGTTTGGCTGCATGGCTGATGGGTAAACCGTTAATTATCCATGAACAAAATGCGATCCCGGGCCTGACAAATCGTTTATTAGCAAAACTGGCAGACAAAGTTCTGACGGGTTTCCCTGATAGTTTTGATAAAAAAATTGATGCTGAATGGGTAGGCAATCCGGTGAGAAAAACGATTGAAGATTTGCCAATGCCTCATCTTCGTCAGACAGAAAAAACAGGCCGCTTAAAACTCTTAGTATTAGGCGGAAGCCTGGGCGCACGCTCATTGAATACTTATGTGCCGGAAGCCTTAGCCAAAATATCGGCTAAACAGCGTCCAGAAGTGATTCATCAATGTGGTAGCAAACACAGCGATGATTGCCGTCAGTCATATAAAGACGCGGGTGTCGAGGCGGACGTTAAAGAATTTATTGAAGATATGGCCGAAGCCTATGCCTGGGCTGATTTAGTGATATGTCGTGCTGGCGCACTGACTGTTGCTGAAGTCGCTGCAGCAGGTATTGCATCAATTTTAGTGCCGTATCCACACGCCGTAGATGATCACCAAACCCACAATGCCGCTGTTCTGGTTGATGCTAATGCGGCCATTTTAATGGCTGATCACAGCTTAGATGCTGATGTGATTGCCAACACCATCCGCCGACTGGATGGCGATAGAGAAGGATTGTTGAACATGGCAAACGCGGCAAGACAAGTCGCAAAAATGGGTACAGCGGCTTATATCGCAGATTTATGTATGGAGGCCGCAAATGGATAGACTGACCTCAGCTATGCAAAGTCGCGTGAAGCATATCCACTTCATCGGTATCGGTGGGGTAGGCATGGGTGGTATTGCCGAAGTCTTGTTAAACCTTGGCTATCAGGTGAGTGGTAGTGATTTAGCTGAAAACAGCCTGATCAAACACCTTCGTAGTCTGGGCGCGACCATTATGATTGGTCATGATGCATCCTATCTTGAAGGCGCTGATGTGGTGGTGGTGACTACCGCCGTCAATTCAGACAATGTTGAGCTGATTGCGGCGAGAGAGCAGTTAATTCCTGTCGTGCCAAGAGCTGAAATGCTGGCTGAGCTGATGCGGTTCAGTTATGGCATCGCGGTGGCCGGCACGCATGGTAAAACCACAACAACCAGTTTGATCGCTGCTTTGTTAAGTGAAGGCGAACTGGATCCCACATTTGTTATTGGCGGACGTTTAAACAGTGCAGGCAGTAATGCCCGATTAGGCACTGGGCGTTATCTGGTGGCTGAGGCAGATGAAAGTGATGCCTCATTCCTATATCTGCAACCGATGATTGCTGTTGTTACCAATATTGATGAAGATCATATGGCGACGTATGACGGCGACTTTGGCAAGTTAAAAGCCACCTTTATTGAATTTCTGCATCATTTGCCATTCTATGGTTTGGCTGTTTTGTGTCTGGACGATCCCGTCATTCAATCTTTATTAGCCGATGTTACCAGACCGTTCATTACTTACGGCCAGAATGAAGAGGCTGATTATCAGTTAGTTGAACTCACTCAGCATCAGGGCCAAAGCTTTTTCACCGTTGTTGAGAAACGCTCAGGGCAGAGCTTCCCTGTGACGCTGAATATGCCTGGTTTACATAATGCGCTAAACGCAACGGCAGCTATGGCTGTGGCGCGTAACCTTGATGTCAGCGTCAACGATTGCCAAAGAGCCTTATTGAAATTTGATGGTGTTGGCCGTCGCTTCAATTTATTAGGTCAGGTCAAAGCCGGACAAGGTCAGGCCATGCTTATTGATGATTATGGGCATCATCCAACGGAGATTGCCGCTACGTTGGCAGCTACCCGTGGTGGTTGGCCAAATAATCGTTTGGTGTTGGTATTCCAACCTCACCGTTACACACGTACACGAGATTTGTTTGAAGATTTTGCCCACGTCTTGTCCAGTGTGGATGTCCTGGTGGTATTAGAAGTATATCCCGCTGGTGAAGCAAAAATTGCTGGTGCGGACTCTCGTAGTTTATGCCGTGCGATTCGTTTACGTGGTCAGGTTGAGCCGGTTTTTGCAGAAGATAAAGAGGCTTTATACAGCTTATTACCAGGCTTATTGGAAGACGGTGATGTGTTGTTGACTTTAGGTGCCGGTGATATTGGTCGCATGGCGCAGGCCTTGCCCGAGATATTAAATGATGGGGGTGCTGAATGATGGCGCTGCCACAAACGCTGAAAGGTGAATTGAAAATAAACGAACCCTTGTCTCGTTATAACTCATGGCGAGTAGGTGGTCCGGCAAAACAACTATATCGCCCTACAGATAGACATGATCTCGCCCTGTTTTTACAACAACTGCCGGAAGACGAGCCCGTTTTATGGGTGGGGCTAGGCAGCAACTTACTGATTCGTGATGGTGGTTTTGCAGGTACCGTTGTTGTGACCGCAGGGACGTTACAAACAGTTGATATCCGTGATAATGAAATTACGGCTGAAGTGGGACTCTATTGCAGCAAGCTGGCTAAACAAGCGGCTAAGGCGGGCTTGAAAGGCGCGGCTTTCTGGGCAGGTATTCCTGGTACGCTGGGTGGTGCTTTAGCAATGAATGCAGGTGCTCATGGTACGGAAACATGGGACTCGGTAGTCGAAGTGACCACCATAGATAAACAGGGTGAGCTGCATCAGTACCCGGCAGAAGCGTTTGATGTGCGTTATCGCCATGTTAGTTTGCCTGAGAATCAATGGTTTGTAGCGGCAAAAATGCAGTTCGAACATGGTGACAGTGATGCTGAACTTGAACTGATTCGTGAGTTATTGAAAAAACGAAATACCAGCCAACCAACAAATCAGCCTTGTGCTGGTTCGGTATTCCGTAACCCGCCAGGTGATTTTTCTGGACGTTTAATTGAAGCTAGCGGTCTGAAAGGGCTGACAGTTGGTGGCGCCAGTGTTTCAGATAAACATGCCAACTTTATCGTCAACAACGGTGAGGCGACTGCGGCAGACATTGAAACACTGATTGCTGATGTGCAACAACGAGTGGAACTCGAGCACGGCGTCAAGTTAATTCCAGAAGTACATATTATCGGAGAGCAACTATGACAAAACGCATAAGTTCTGCTGCTGATTTTGGTCGAGTTGCTGTGCTGATGGGCGGACGTTCAGCTGAACGTGAGATTTCACTGATAAGCGGTAATGCCGTATTAGCCGGCTTACAGCGTAAGGGTATTGATGCTTATGGTATTGATGTCAGTTTTGATATTTGTCAGAAGATAGCCAGCGGCGAGTTTGATCGGGCCTTTATCGTATTGCATGGAAGAGGCGGTGAAGATGGCGAGATTCAAGGCTTTTTGCAGGCGGTTAATTTGCCGTATACAGGCAGTGCAATTACTGCTTCCGTTTTATCGATGAATAAACGACTGAGCAAATTGGCGTGGATTCAGCAGGGCTTACCCACAGCGATTTTTATGCCTGTGACGGAGCAGACGGATACGCAAGCATTAGTGGATGAATTAGGTCTGCCGCTTATTATCAAACCTGTGAATGAAGGCTCCAGCATTGGCATGTCAAAGGTCAATGATATTGCTGAATTGCAACAGGCAATTGATTTGGCATTGAAGTATGACGCTGACGTTATTGCTGAGCAATGGATTCATGGTGAGGAATATACCGTGGCGATTTTAGATGGTGAAGCACTGCCAGCGATTCGCTTAAAAACGCCACATGAATTTTATGATTTTGATGCGAAATATCATGCTAACGACACCGAATACTTATGCCCATGTGGTCTGGATGCTGATGTTGAGCAAGGTATGCAGGATATTGCCGTAAAAGCGTTTAATGCCCTAGGTATGAAAGGCTGGGGACGTATTGATTTTATGCGTGACGGCCAGGGTAATTTATTTCTGTTGGAAGCAAATAGTGTCCCTGGGATGACCGATCACAGTTTAGTACCCTTGGCAGCAAAGCAGGCAAGCCTGTCTTTTGAAGACCTTGTCTGGCGTATTTTAGAAACCAGTTTTAAGGATGAGAACTGATGGCTAAACCACGCAGAGGAGCTGTGATGCAACAAGCGCCTAAGGTGAAACAGCCTAGACCGCCTGTGCCATGGAAAAGTGTGTTTAAACACTCTGCGGCTTTGTTGTTAGTCGTTTTATTAGTGGCTGGTGGCGTATATCTGCGAGAAGCCGACACCTTGCCAGTAAAACATGTCACGGTAGATGGCAGCTTGCTTCATACCGATCGGAATGAATTGGTTAAAGCGGTTATGCCTTATGTCAGGGGCAGCTTTTTAAATGTGGACGTGGCCAGCATTCAAAAAGCCGGTGAAACCTTGCCTTGGGTAGAACAGATACAAGTAAGACGGGTTTGGCCAGATACGCTACACCTCATTGTGGCTGAGCATGAAGCGGTTGCCCGCTGGAATGATGATGGTCTGGTGAATCGCCACGGGAAGGTGTTTAAACCGAGTAAAGACACCATGCCTGATGGATTGATTCAGTTAAACGGGCCAGATGGTATGAGCGAGATGATGTCTCGTCGTCTGGTCGATGTTCAGCAAAAGGTCAATGTACTGGGCTTGCGAGTCATCAGTATGAGCATGGATAAACGTCGCGCCTGGCAAGTGGATTTTAAAGACGGCCTGCACCTGAAATTAGGCCGAACTGATGATGAACAGCGATTAGACCGATTTGTTACGGTGTACCTCGGTGGCTTAGGTACCTTTAAAGAACTGATTAAAGAAATTGATATGCGTTACACCAATGGGCTGGCAGTGGTATGGAAATCCGGCCAGCAACCTGATTTTAATGGAACAGTATGATGTCGAAACGAACTGAAAGAGAACTTATCGTTGGATTGGATATCGGAACATCAAAGGTAGTGGCTATCGTCGCTGCTCCCGTTCCTGATGCCGGTCCAAATGATAATGCGCTCGAAATTATTGGCATTGGCTCTCACCCAGCCAGAGGTATGAAAAAAGGGGTCGTCGTCAATATCGAATCGACCGTACAATCGATTCAGCGTGCCATCGAAGAAGCTGAACTGATGGCAGGTTGCCAGATTTATTCTGTTTATGCCGGGATTGCCGGTAGCCATATACGCAGTTTGAATTCACATGGCACCGTGGCGATTCGTGATAAAGAAGTGACGCAAGGTGATCTCGACCGTGTCATGGATGCGGCACGTGCTGTTCATTTTCCTGGTGACCAGCAGTTACTGCATGTTTTGCCGCAGGAATACATTATTGATAATCAGGAAGGCATTCGCGAACCCATCGGTATGTCAGGCGTACGTCTGGAAGCCAAAGTCCATTTGATCACAGGTGCAGTGAGTGCGGCACAGAACATTACTAAATGTATTGAACGTTGTGGCTTGACTGTCGATGGCATTGTGCTTGAACAAATGGCATCCAGTTATTCCGTCTTAGACCAGGATGAAAAAGAATTAGGCGTTTGTTTGGTCGATATCGGTGGAGGCACAACGGATATTGCTGTGTTTGTTGATGGTGCTATTCGACACACTGCTGTGATTCCTATTGCAGGTGATCAGGTCACCAATGACATCGCTGTGGCATTACGTACACCAACGCAATATGCCGAAGAAATCAAGATTAAATATGCCTGCGCTTTGACTCAACTGGCTCGTGAAGACGAAACCATTGAAGTGCCAAGTGTTGGTGACAGGCCTCCACGTCAGCTTGCCAGACAAACACTTGCTGAAGTGGTAGAGCCACGTTATGAAGAATTATTGATGTTAGTTCAGGCTGAACTACGTCGGAGTGGGTTTGAAGAATTATTGGCTGCCGGCATTGTGCTGACAGGCGGTAGTTCGAAAATGGAAGGCGCTATTGAGCTTGCTGAAGAGGTCTTCCACCTTCCTGTGCGTTTGGGAGTACCACAACATGTCGGGGGACTTGTGGATGTGGTGCGTAACCCAATTCATGCAACAGGTGTTGGGTTGCTGTTATTCGGCAATCAGGAGCATGCCCCAGGGCATGGTGAAATTAAAGTAAGTGACGGCTTAAAAGGCATGCTGGCAAGAATGAAAAGCTGGTTCCAGGGGAATTTTTAAGCTAAGTAATTAAGCATGTTTGTTTTACACATTTTTTTGGGGGAGAAGTTATGACTTTTGAATTAATTGATACATACAGTGAGAATGCCATCATTAAAGTGATTGGTGTTGGTGGTGGTGGCGGTAATGCGCTTGAGCATATGGTCATCAACCAAATTGAAGGGGTGGATTTCATCAGTGCTAATACGGATGCACAGGCATTACGTAAAAGTTCTGCCACTACCCAGTTACAACTTGGTGGTGATATCACCAAAGGCCTGGGTGCAGGTGCTAATCCTGATGTAGGCCGTCAGGCAGCATTGGAAGACAGAGAACGCATCATGGAAGTGATTGATGGTGCTGATATGGTGTTCATCACTGCAGGCATGGGTGGTGGTACAGGAACAGGTGCTGCACCAGTGGTGGCACAAGTAGCCAAAGAAATGGGGATTTTAACTGTGGCAGTTGTCACAAAACCTTTCCCATTTGAAGGTGCTAAGCGTATGAAAATTGCGCAGGCGGGTATTGAAGAGTTAGGCCAACATGTTGATTCACTTATCACTATTCCTAACGAAAAATTATTAAAAGTATTAGGGAAGGACATGACCTTGCTGAATGCGTTTAAATCAGCAAATGACGTCTTATTAGGTGCAGTACAAGGTATTGCAGAGTTAATTACTCGCGAAGGTATGATTAACGTCGACTTTGCTGACGTGAGAACTGTGATGTCAGAAATGGGTATGGCGATGATGGGAACAGGTCATGCTAAAGGTGAACATCGCGCGCGTGAAGCAGCGAAACTCGCAGTTTCAAGCCCATTATTGGAAGATGTGGATTTAGCGGGTGCTCGTGGTGTCTTAGTTAACATTACTGCTGGTCTGGATATGAGTATTGGTGAATTCGAAGAAGTGGGTAACACCATTAAAGAATTTGCTTCAGATGACGCCACAGTAGTAGTAGGAACGGTCATTGATCCGGATATGACGGATGAATTGAGAGTCACCGTTGTCGCGACTGGTTTAGGAGCTCCTAGAGCCGTCGTTGCAAAAGCGCCTGAAGAAGCTGCGCCACAAATTGAAATTGTGAAAAAGCCTGTTGAAATTGATTATGATGAACCAACAGTGATTCGCAATGGTAAAGATAGCCAGCAGAAACAAGTGGCCAATGGTGATGTCAATATGGATTATTTGGATATTCCGGCTTTCCTGCGTCGCCAGGCTGATTAATTTAGTGTAGCTGCTAATATTGTGCTTATGATATTATGCTTTGATCTGTAACTGTTTAAGGGGGTAATACACCGTGATAAAGCAACGAACATTGAAGAATGTGATTCGTGCGACCGGTGTCGGTTTGCATAGTGGTGAGATGGTTTATCTGACCCTGCGTCCTGCTGCCCCTAATACAGGCATCATTTTTCGTAGAGTTGATCTCGACCCTGTAGTTGAGATTCAGGCGAAAGCTGAGAATGTCGGTGAAACAGCCTTATCAACCACGCTGATTGAACATGGTCAGCGCGTTTCGACAGTAGAGCATTTATTATCTGCGTTTGCCGGATTAGGTATCGATAATGCTTATATTGATCTGAATGCGGCTGAAGTACCTATTATGGACGGCAGTGCTGGTCCATTTGTTTTCTTGGTACAGTCAGCAGGTATCGAAGAGCAGAATGTTGCTAAACAGTTTATTCGAATCAAAAAACCAGTGATGATGGAAGATGGTGATAAATGGGCGAAGTTTGAGCCATTTGATGGTTTCAAAGTGTCTTTCACTATTGATTTTGAGCATCCAGCTTTTACCGGACGTCCCCAACAAGTCGATGTTGATTTCTCCTCCACATCGTTTGTCCGTGAAGTAAGCCGTGCTCGTACCTTTGGTTTTATGAAAGATATCGAAAAGTTACGCGAAAATAATCTGGCGTTAGGTGGCAGTATGGACAATGCCATTGTGGTTGATGATTACCGTGTCTTAAATGAAGATGGTTTACGCTACGAAGACGAATTTGTTCGTCATAAAGTCTTGGATGCCATCGGTGATTTATATTTACTTGGACATAGTCTGATTGGTGCCTTTAAAGGTCATAAATCAGGCCATGAAGTGAATAATAAATTGTTACGGAAATTATTAGCTCAAGAAGATGCTTGGGAATTAGTAAGCTTTGAAGACGATAAAGATGCCCCCATTCTTTTCAGTCGACCTGCAGCTTCTATCTCAGGTTAATCCTTTTTCTGGGCTTGACGTTTAGCTAATTTATTCAAGGCGGCCTTTAACGGGCCGTCTTGCATTTCAGCGGCTGTACTTTCGAGAAGGTCTGCTGTTTTTGCAGAAACACGAAGTGTATTCGGAAGTGTTTTCTGTTTCAGTGGTTCAGACTGTGGTCGAACTTTTACTTCAAGTTTTTTGATTGGTTTAGGTAAATGCGCTGATAAAGTACTGCAAATAAAGGCAGCTTGAAAGCGCAATAGACTGGCATAATTGGCTTTGTCGGTGAGGATGACAATTTTGTCTTCCGTGATGTTTGCCAATGTGCAATGATTACTAAATTTTAAAGGCAGGCTTTTTTGCAAAATGGTGTTAAGCTTGTTCAGTTTTTGGGCGCGAATTGATAACCATTTCATCTGGTTATCGTTTTGATAGAGTTGGTTTATGCGCTCAGGTTTTTTTGACATATTTTAAGTGACTGAAAAAGGATAACAATGCAGGTTATCATTATATCCTCAAACAGCAAGACCCATAAGCATTGGCATTTGACGCGATCGACGTTGTTGATACTCATGCTGATGTTAACGTGTTTGATCAGTGTGAGCAGTTATAGCCTCGCTAAATGGCTTTATACCGATCGCGTTATTGAAAAACCTCTTCCTGTACCTCCTCTCACTTCAACTCCAAAGCCAACCGATACGAATCAGACTCTGGCTGGCAACAATCAAGAAGAAAATCTGCAAGAATTTTATGCAAAGCAATTAGGTGGCTTGCAGGCGGAAACGATTCGTTTGAAGATGTTCAGCGAACGCTTAGCGCAAATAGCTGGATTCGATACAGAAGACTTTTCGTTAGATGAACATCCGGGGCAGGGCGGCATTGAGCATGATGGTTCACCACTGGGTAGTGAAGCATTAGATCGTGGGATACAACAGCTTTCCAGTCAATTACGTGGTCAGAGCGACACACTAAACGCGCTTGAGGAATACCTGATAACAAAGGAAAACATTGCAGCGGGTATCCCTGAAGGTAAACCCGTCAAGAATGGCTGGGTATCATCATTCTATGGTAATCGTATTGATCCCTTTAATGGTAAAAAAACCTTTCATGAAGGAATTGATATCGCAGCAAAAGAAAACAGTCCGGTTATGGCAGTTGCTGATGGTATTGTGAGTTGGGTAGGTGATCGTGGAGGTTACGGCGGTTTAGTCGAAATCGATCATGGCAATGGTTATGTCACACGATACGCGCACAATAAAACCATAAAAGTCAGCAAGGGTGAGCGTGTAACCAAAGGTGAGATAGTAGCACTGATGGGCTCTACAGGCCGATCAACCGGGCCACATGTTCACTATGAAGTATTGCGAGACGGTCAACATATCAATCCTTATAGTTTTATCAAGTAAATTCTTTTTAGCTCTTGTTTTATCCGTGGGAAGTCTCCACATGAAACAGTGTGATCTACAAACGCTGACTTTGTCCGCGTTATAATCACAAATTTATTACTTTTTATCGGTGTTCGTTCACGCCGAAGTCAACACAGTGTAAGGCGAAAAAATGGTTAGCAAGTTTTTCAGTAAAATTTTTGGTAGTCGTAACGAGCGCGTATTAAAAAAAATGCGTAAGTACATAGATGAGATTGCCAAGTTTGAGACCGAAATAGAGCAACTTGATGACCCGGCATTACAGGCAAAAACGCAAGAATTCAAACAACGCCTTGCCGATGGACAGACTAGGGATGATTTATTGACCGAAGCGTTTGCCGTGGTACGTGAAGCCAGTAAACGTGTGCTTGGCATGCGTCATTTCGATGTGCAGTTGATCGGCGGTATGGTGCTGAATGATGGCAAAGTCGCTGAGATGAAAACCGGTGAAGGTAAAACCCTGGTGGCGACACTCGCCGTCTATTTGAATGCACTTGAAGGTAAAGGTGTTCATGTCATCACGGTTAATGATTATCTGGCAAAACGTGATGCTACTCAAATGGGCAAACTGTATGGCTTTCTCGGACTGACAACTGGCGTAATTGTTGGCGGTCTGTCTAATGATGACCGACGCGAAGCCTATGCCTGTGATATTACATATGGCACCAATAATGAATTTGGCTTTGATTATCTTCGAGACAATATGGCGTTCCGTCTTGAAGAGAAGGTTCAACGAGAATTACATTTTGCTGTTATCGATGAAGTTGACTCGATCCTAATCGATGAAGCAAGAACACCGCTCATTATCTCTGGTCCCGCGGAAGACAGCTCCGAGTTATATCAGAAAATTAATACACTCATTCCAAGCCTGAGCAAACAAGAAGGTGAGGGTGATGATGTCACTGTGCCTGGTGATTTCACCCTGGATGAGAAAAATAAGCAGGTTCATTTTACTGAATCGGGTCATGAAAAAATTGAATCCATGCTAACCGATATCGGTTTGTTATCTGCTGATGCCAGTTTGTATGACGCGGCAAATATCGGCCTGATGCATCACGTAACAGCCGCACTGCGTGCACATGTGCTGTTCCAACGAGATGTCGATTATATTGTGCAAGATAATCAAATTGTGATTGTTGACGAGTTCACTGGTAGAAGTATGCCGGGCCGTCGGTGGTCTGAAGGTCTGCATCAAGCTGTTGAAGCTAAGGAAAATGTGAAGATTCAAAATGAGAATCAAACATTAGCGTCAATTACATTCCAGAATTACTTCCGTTTGTATAACAAATTGTCAGGTATGACCGGTACGGCTGATACCGAAGCTTATGAGCTTCAGTCCATTTATGGTTTGGAAGTAGTGGTTATTCCGACACATAAAGAAATGCTGCGTAAGGATGAAGCGGACCGTATTTACTTAACGGCGAAAGAAAAGTACGACGCTATTCTGGAAGATGTGAAAGACTGCGTGAAACGTGGCCAACCTGTGTTAGTGGGTACCGCTTCGATTGAAAGTTCAGAATACCTTCATAGTTTACTTAAAAAAGCCAAAATTCCACATGAAGTGCTCAATGCGAAGTTCCACGAAAAAGAAGCGCATATCATTGCCAATGCGGGTATGCCTTCAGCGGTGACTATTGCAACAAATATGGCCGGTCGTGGTACTGATATCGTACTGGGTGGCAGCCTGGAAGCAGAATTAGAGGCGTTACCAGAAGACACCAGTGAAGAACAAAAACAAAAAATCCGCCAGGAGTGGATGAACCGTCATGAAGCTGTGTTGGCTGCAGGTGGCTTGCATATCATCGGTACGGAGCGTCATGAGTCTCGTCGTATTGATAATCAGTTGCGTGGTCGTTCTGGCCGTCAGGGTGATCCTGGTTCAACGCGTTTTTACTTATCGCTTGAAGATAATTTAATGCGTATTTTTGCGTCAGAGCGTATGGCTGGTTTGATGCAGAAATTAGGCATGGAAGAGGGTGAAGCTATTGAGCATCCTTGGGTATCCCGTGCCATTGAAAATGCGCAGCGTAAAGTTGAAGGTCATAACTTTGATATTCGTAAACAGTTACTTGAGTTTGATGATGTCGCCAATGACCAGCGTAAAGTCGTTTATGAGCAACGTAATGAATTGATGGCGGCTGATGATGTGTCAGAAACCATCACATCAATGCGCAGTAGTGTAATTAATGATGTTATCAGTTTGTATATTCCGCCTAACAGCATTGATGAACAGTGGGATACCGCTGGTCTTGAGGATGCGTTACGCGAAGAGTTTGCTTTAGATGCGCCGGTTAGAACGTGGTTAGATCAAGATGATTCTCTGCATGAAGAATCATTACGTGAACGTATCGTAGAAGAAGCTGAAAAAGCCTATAAACAGAAAGAACAGGCGGTTGGTGAAGAATTGATGCGTCATTTTGAAAAAGCCATCATGTTGCAAACACTGGACTCGCAATGGAAAGATCATCTGGCGCAGATGGATTATTTACGTACCGGTATCAACTTACGTGGTTACGCACAAAAAGATCCTAAGCAAGAATATAAACGTGAATCGTTCAGTCTGTTTAAAACCATGCTGGATAATATTAAACATGAAGTAATCAAGTTGATTTCTCGTGTTCAGGTTCGCGCTGAAGAAGATGTGGAAGCTGTTGAAGAACAACGCCGACAAACGGCTGAAATGGAATATCAACATGAGCAGGCTCAGCAATTAGCCAGCAGTGAAGACAATCAACAAGAAGATTTAGCAGCTCATCAGCCTTACACACGTGAAGGTAATAAAGTGGGACGTAATGATCCTTGTCCTTGTGGCAGTGGTAAGAAGTTTAAACAGTGTCACGGAGCGATTAGTTAATGGCAGTGAATTTGTCAGCACCTACTGCAGAAGCATTATTAGCTGTTAAAGGTATCCGGCTTGCCACAGCAAGTGCAGGAATAAAAAAGCCTGGTAGACAGGATGTTGTTTTGATTGAGCTGGCAGAAGGTACACAAACAGCAGCTGTCTATACAAAAAATGCGTTTTGTGCAGCACCTGTTATTGTGGCTAAACAACATCAAAGCAATGAAGCATCGCGCTATTTACTCATCAATTCTGGTAATGCTAATGCCGGTACCGGTGATGCAGGCCTTTTAGCCGCAAAATCCTGTTGTCAGGCTGTCGCCGATGTGGCTCATGTCAATGAGGCCAGCGTTTTACCTTTCTCTACAGGTGTCATTGGTCAGCCACTACCAGTTGATAAAATCAGTGCAGTATTACCGGAAGCCTATAGTCGTTTATCTGAAGATAATTGGCTGGCTGCCGCCCATGGCATTATGACCACTGATACCATTGCTAAAGCAAAATCTGTTCAGTTACAGCTTGATGGCAAAACTGTTACGATTACAGGCATATCAAAAGGATCCGGCATGATCCGGCCTGATATGGCCACCATGCTGGCGTATATTGCGACTGATGCCAATATCGACCCTGCGGTATTAAAGACAATGCTTAATAATGCCATGGGACAATCATTCAATCGCATCACGGTGGATGGTGATACATCAACCAATGATGCTTGTGTATTAATGGCAACCTGCCAGGCAGGTAATGAAGAAGTTAAACAAATCAGCACCGCTGAAGGTGAAGCCTTGCAGGAAGCGATTACCGATGTGTGTCGATATCTGGCTCAGGCGATTGTGCGTGACGGTGAAGGTGCCACCAAGTTTATTACTATCAATGTCGAACAAGGCCAAAGTCAGGAAGAATGTCGACAAGTGGCTTATACCATAGCCCATTCGCCATTAGTAAAAACGGCATTGTTTGCCTCAGATCCAAACTGGGGACGAATCCTGGCGGCCGTTGGTCGAAGTGGTTTAATGGATTTTGATTTATCAGGCGTATCTATTTTTATAGGTGATGTCTGTATTGTTGAGTCTGGTCAACCTGAGAATAGTTACACTGAAGAAAAAGGCCAGGCTGTGATGGCTGAGTCAGAAATTACTATCACGGTGAAATTGAACCGAGGTGATGCCTATGATCAAGTCTGGACCTGTGACTTTTCTTACGACTACGTAAAAATTAACGCTGAGTATCGCACCTGAATTAGAGCAAACAATGAGCGAAAATACTATTACCACCCTGAGTGAGTTTCTGGAGCAGAGTGGCGCCCATTACCGCGTCTTTGATATGGGCCGTAGAGTCACCAAACTGAGTGCTAAGAAATTTACTCGTTTTGAAGCGGCTGAAGTACCTTATCCGTATCCATTCCAACGTACCGCTCTATTTGGCATTATCTTTTGGCATCCACAATTCACAGACAGACACTATGTCTGGTTTCTCAAGTTTCCTCTCGATGAACAGGGCCTATTAATTCAGGCCGCTCGCGACGAGTTTCTGGTAATGGTGCTGGATAGGGTAGGTGAGTATTTACTCGCTGCTGCTGATGGCAAGTATATTGAAGGCGCATTAAAAGATAGTCCTTATAGCTTCAATCCACGCGAAGATCGGATGGCGGCTTTTAATGCACAGGCAACCAAAAGTCTCAGCTTAAGACCTTCATCATTTTACGAGGCAGCATACGACTACTTTACTGGTCAGAAACCGTTTGATAGTTGGCAAGTTCTTGGCATGCAGGGCGTTGCCGATATTGCGGTGAGAACTGATGATAAAACGCTGACAAAAGCGTTAATTCAAACCTTACCCCAGCTTCCACCTCAACCCTTTCATATGCTGACTTCATTTATGGAAAATGCTGAACCAGCGAATAATATGGTTGAGGCTTTGCAGTGGCGGCTTAAAAATGAGTTAGAGCAAAATCAGCCTGATATAACTGAGGTTTGTGCTTGTCTGAGGGCTGTTTCTAATACCTCTGCTCAGGGCATGGTTGAGAGTATGGTCAAGCAGACGCTTATGTCTGATATCAGTCGTCATATTGAAGTGTTAGCCGTGATTGCCGGTCGTTGCTGGAAAGTACTTGAGTCTTCGGAACTGTGTCAGCTATTTGTTGAAAAACTCGCTGTTAATGAAGCTGGTTATGAAGGCTTTAGCCATATACTGGCAGATTTAATGTTTATGCCTGGTATGCGTGAATTAGTGATGACAGCATTACGCAACCCAAACCGTTCAGCCGAGTTGACCCAGCAAGTGGGTACAATGTTTGGCTCTTGAGTTCTAGCATAAGATTTCTTCTGACTCACTGACGTTTCACTACTATGTACTATCAAGTACAACTTATTACACCCTATGCTCAAAGGATTGTTAGTATTAGGTTTCTTAAATGACAGAATACTAGTATGAAAATCTTATTATTAAGGATGATGGGCTTAGGTGATGTGGCTTCCATATTATTACCTGCAGCCAAGATAATGCGACAACGCTACCCTGATGCCGAGCTGGACGTGATGACATTTAATGTTGGCGCTGAACTGATGGGCTTGATGCCCGAAATTGATAAAGTGCATATGGTGACGTCAGAACAGTGGCCGTCTGAAATGCAGGAAGCCTTACCTCGCTTTATTGATTTGGCCGAATATCTTGCTTATGAAGAATACGATCAGATTATTAATCTTGATACTTGGTTTATGCCTTGTGTGCTGGCTAGATGTCTTAAAGATATGGGGCTGCCCGTCGCGGGTAACTATCTGCAAATGTCGATGCAAGAGCTATTTTCATCATTGTTAACCTTTGAAATTCAACAATCATATGTTCAACAGCCATGGCAATACATAGAAAGTACCTTTCCTAATATGGCCCAGTGGTTTGAGCGTTGGTGGGATAAGCCTGAATATGCTGAAATGGCCTATCCACAGTTTTACCTAAATCAGTGTTGTCAGTTCCCTGAAACTATCGATATTTCTTTGGATAACTTCGATAAAACCGTGACTTTTCCATGCGGTGAGCGGCAAAGAGTTATTGCTTTATCGACTTCTGGACGTATTGCCAGTAAACAATATCCTTATAAGGACGAATTGAAGCGTTTACTGGAAGCTGAAGGTTATTATGTGTGGAGCGAGTTTAATGGTGAAGTGAGCATGGATGTCACGCTCGGGCGTTTGGCGAAAACGGACTTATTAATTACTGTAGCAACAGCGACACAGTGGTTAGCCAGGCTGGTTGATTGTCCATCTTATATGATCACTGGCTCTTTGCCTCCATCCATTCTCGGAGCAGAAGTCTCAGCAGAGAAACATATTGATTGTCAGTATTGCGCACAAAGTAAGTGTCATTTGGATACGCCATTTGCCTGTATGGATATCAAACCAGATCTTATTGTGCAGCAGGTGAAAAGCTTCTTTAATGACAAAGATAAAGTGCAATAAATTTTTTTACCCTGCCAAGGTAGGGAACAGGCCTTTTAAACCATTCGCAATAAACTCGACCGCAATAGCAGCCAGAATAAGCCCCATAATACGTGTAGCGATATTGATACCATTTGTAGACATACGGCGGGCTATCCATGGCACCAGCAATAATAAAATCCATAACAACAAGCCCAGCAGGATGATATCCAGGGCGATAATACTGTAATGGGCGACGCCATGACCTTTATAAGCATTAATGATGACGGTACTGATTGCACCCGGACCGGCAAGAAGAGGCATGGCAAGAGGAACAACAGCAATGGACTCACCTGACTGCTGGGCCAGTTCATGATTTTGTTTCAGGCCTTTACTGGTGTTATGAAGCATGCCAATACCCATCAGTAAGAGCATAATGCCACCACCTACACGGAACGAGTTAATACTGATGCCAAAAAACTCTAAAATCCACTGCCCTAAAAAGGCAGTGACTAAAAGAATGGTTGTGGCAGCGATAATCACAGTCCGTGCTATTTTTGCACGCTCAGCACTGCTGTAATCAGCCGTCAGACTGATGTAAATGGGAATAATCCCTAGTGGATTAACAATGGCGATTAAGGACACCAGAAATTTTGTATATTCAGTATAGTCGAGCATGATTAGCTTAGATTCTTATCTTCAATATGTGTGGTAATACCATCAATTGTTTTGCTATTTTTTTCTCGCCAATAGTCTTCAATCCCTGTAGTCCCTTTTTTTTCAGCCCAATTATTGAGCTGCTCACGTTCACCGTTATAGTCGAAAAAAGGAACTGCCATGCCACAAGAGGTTTGGACTAAATCAATGTTCAGATCAAATATTTGTCGGGCACCTGGTAGTGGGTCAAACAAATGGAATAATTCATGCCATTCGGCATCATTTTGATGAATCACGCTGGCAGTACCATACAGACGCAAAATCATGGGTTTACCGCTAAAGGCACAGAACATAATGGTCATTCGGGGATGTTGCTGAATATGGCCTGCTGTTTCATTACCGCTGCCGGTTACATTGAGCCAAATGACTCTGTTCGGGGTCAGAACGCGAAGTGAGTCCATACCTTTTGGTGAAATATTCACACGACTATGTTCCGTCGCTGTGCCAACAAAAAAGAGATGTTGTTGCTGAATAAATTCGATTAAGCGATCAGATAACGCCTCAAATTTCTGTCCCATATTCGTTTATAAGCCTTTTCTGTTTTCGACGATTTGCTTTTGCCATTCGTGTTCCATCATCACCTCATAAGTCGATTCCACCCAATCAAGAAAAACATGACCTTGCAGATGATCAAACTCATGCTGAAAAACGCGGGCAAGGAAACCATCATATCGGGTTTCAACCCATTCAGCCTGGCGGGTTTGATAACGAACATGAATCTGAGTATGACGAGGCACTAATCCACGGATACCGGGTAGGCTAAGGCAACCTTCCCAGTCTTTTTCTTGTGTATTTGAGGTGGAAATGATTTCTGGGTTAATAACAAAAAAAGCAGGCACATCCGGTGCATGAGGATAACGGGCATTCGGATGGGATGACATGATAAAAAAACGCTGCGAAATCCCTACTTGTGGTGCGGCGATACCCATGCCGCCTTTTTCTATCACAAAATCCATCAGCTTATCCAGTTGTGACTGGAACGCGGGATTCATAATGTCTTCAACTTTTTCAGTAGGTTGACGTAGTATCGGATGGCCTAACTGAAAAATGTCGAAAAGTTTTGTCATATTAAAGGTGCTTGTAACGGATCATGTAATCGGAACCAACCTGCAATACTGTAACGATCTCGGTAGCTTTTGACTACTTCATGTGGAAATTGCTCACTGAGAAAAATCACAAAACAGCCAAAGTTTGGGTTCACGCTTTCAATGACGGTATCTGAATCAGCTGCATAAATGAATAACTGACCACCATCAGCTTCTTGCCATTCAGGATTGAGATAGAGCACGGTGGTTAATACCCGGTTTGACTCACCCTTGAATGCATCGACATGTTTTTTATAAAAAGCCCCCGGTGCGTAATGCGCATAATGGGCTTCGTAATCAAACAAGCCCATAAACAAGCGACGGTTCATAGCCAGACGAAACTCAGCCATCTGATCGAGATAAGCTTTATCAATACTGTTGTCCAACGTTAGCCAGCGGGTTTCATCACGACGAACAGTGTTATTCAACTGAAAGTCCTGTTCACGGCCAATACCTGCACGTTTGAAGTCATCTTCATCCAGGTTCATCACACGTTGTTGTAATGCATTATTCAAATTAGCATGGAGAAGCTGTGGCAGGACGCAATACCCTTTATCAGCTATGGCATCAGCAATGTAATCATAGGTGGCTTCTGTGGGGTGAATTAACGGCTTCAAGCATGCAATCTCCAAACGGACAAATAAGACCAGACCGATTACTTTAGATGGAGAGCTTGGGAGTCTAATGACCGGCTGGTTCCATTGAGGTAAGGGGTTGAGCAGGCAGCAAAATTTAGCAAATTTTAGCTATTTAGGTATGATTTTTTTCTGCTTAGCCGAAAAACCAATAGGCCACAGTGATAGCCGCTAAAATGCCAGCAAAATCTGCGGCAAGTCCACAGCCAATTGCGTGGCGAATATGTTTGATACCGACCGAACCAAAATACACGGCTAATACGTAAAAAGTCGTTTCGGTGCTGCCTTGAACAATGGAAGACAGACGTCCAGCAAACGAGTCGGCACCATAGGTTTGCATGGTATCGACCATCATGGCTCTGGCACCACTGCCACTGAAGGGTTTCATTAATGCCGTGGGCAGTGCTTCTATAAAACGATCATCCAATCCCAGACTAAGCACTAGATGGCGTAATCCTTCTGCCAGCATATCCATTGCACCACTGGCCCGGAAAACACCAATGGCTACCAGCATAGCCACAAGATAGGGAATGATGGTAATGGCTGTTTCAAAACCTTCTCTCGCTCCGTCAATAAAGGCGTCATAAGCATTTACTTTTTTTATCCATGCTGCAGTAATAAAGACAATCACCAGAGAAAATAAAATTACATTACTGATTAACGATGATTGGTTCACCATGTCCTGTTGCGACAAGTTCGAAAAGTACAACAATAAAGCAAAAACGACGGCTGTGAACCCGCCAAGATAGGCCAGAACAACCCGATCCAACAGATTAATCTTCTGCACCCAGGCCACACTGAGTAATCCAACCAGGGTTGAAATATAGGTTGCGATCAGAATTGGAATAAACACATCGGTTGGGTTGGCGGCGCCCATTTGTGCCCGGTAGGTAAATATGGTGACTGGGAATAACGTCACCGCAGATGTGTTGATGACCAGAAAAAGTATTTGTGCATTACTGGCGGTATCCTTAAAAGGATTTAACGTCTGCAATTCTTTCATGGCTTTGATGCCAAGCGGGGTTGCTGCATTATCTAAGCCCAATGCATTAGCAGAAATATTCATTACCATTGCACCTATAGCGGGATGGTTTTTGGGAACATCCGGCATGAGGCGCTGGAATAATGGCGTTAGGGCATAGGTCAGTAATTGTATAAAGCCGCTACGTTCGCCAATCTTCATAATGCCGAGCCATAAGGCAAGCACACCAGTAAGCCCTAATGCTATTTCAAAGGCGGTTTTAGCCAGTTCAAACATGGCTTGCATCAGTTGAGTAAATATCAACTGGTCGCCCAGCACCAGTAATTTAATCAGTGCGACAACAAAGGCGATAAGGAAAAAAGCCATCCAGATGATATTCAGCATAGCGCTATTGTGGCATGAGTGAATTGTTTGCGGAAGCGAGTGTATTGAAGCAATAAAAAAAGCCCGCGCATGTGTCACATACGCGGGCTGTTAATCAGTTTTTCTTAATTTAGTCGCGATTCGCTTTTCTTTGCTTTTTTGCGGCTATGGCTGGACGCTTTTTGGTTTTTGCTGGCAGTGGTCCGGCCCGACGTGGCTTTCTTTCAGCTCTTGCTGAAGAAGTATCAGCATCTGAATCAGGCAGACTAATTTCAAGCTGTTTATTGTTGACCCAGACTTTTCTTAAATGCTGAAAAATATCTTTTGGCATACCATCTGGTAAATCAACAAGACTGTGATCCTGATTAATCGTAATACGACCAATCATGCGACTATCCATGCCAGCTTCATTGGCGATAGCGCCGACAATGTGTTTAGGCTCAACATTTTGTTCTGTACCGACTTCAATCCGGTACGTCTTCATGCCTTCTTCAGCTTGATGAGACGTTTGGCGACGAGGACTACGTTCTGCTCTGGGTGGTCTTTCTGAACGCATACCACGTTCACCACGATTTGCTCTTTCAGGACGGTCACTACGCTCAGCACGCTCTCTGGGTTGCTTACGCTCTGAATGGACAACAGGAGGATTTAAGGGACGCGCTTTTTGCACTTGAAAGGCTAACGCGGCGGCCATTTCAATCGGATCTGCATTATGTTCTTCCTGATACTGACGAATCAGGTTCTCAAAAAAGGCTAAATCCTGTGACTCGATAGTTTCCGTTAAGTCTTGTTTGAAAGCCATGACACGGCGATCAGCAATATCTTCACTGCTTGGTAATTGCATGCGGGTGATGGTTTGTTTGGTCGCTTTTTCAATCGCGCCCAACATGCGTTTTTCACGTGGTGAGACAAATAAAATGGCTTCACCTTTACGACCAGCACGACCTGTTCTGCCGATACGGTGAACGTAAGATTCAGTGTCATAAGGAATATCGTAATTGACGACATGACTCATGCGCTCAATATCCAGACCACGTGCAGCAACATCGGTGGCGACCAGAATATCAATCTTGCCGGCTTTCATTCTTTCGATGGTTTTTTCACGTAAAGCCTGATTCATATCACCATTTAATGGTGAGCTGGCATAACCGCGAGCTTCAAGCTTTTCAGACAGATCAACGGTCGCATTTTTGGTACGGACAAAGATGATCATGCCATCGAAGTTTTCGACTTCCAGAATACGGGTAAGCGCATCCAGTTTATGTAAACCGGTGACTTGCCAGTAACGTTGTGTGATCGTATCAACCGTCGATGTTTTTGACTGGATGTGGACATCCACTGGATCTTTTAAATAACGCTGAGCTACCCGATGGATAGGCTTTGGCATTGTTGCTGAGAACAGCGCAACCTGACGATTTTCTGGTGTTTCTTTCAGTATGGTTTCAACATCATCAATAAAACCCATGCGCAGCATTTCATCAGCTTCGTCCAGCACAAGTGCTTTCAGATCTTCGAGTGGTAATTTGCCACGACGGATCAAATCAAGAATACGACCAGGGGTGCCGACGATAACCTGTGGGCTACGTTGTAACTGGCGTAGTTGAATCCCCATGCTTTGACCACCGTAAACGGGTAAAACATGGAAATTTTTCATATGGCGGCCGTAGCCTTGCATCGCTTCTGCGACTTGAATAGCTAACTCACGTGTTGGGGTGAGTACCAGAATTTGAGGTGTCTTTTGACGGTCATTCAAACGACTTAATAGCGGCAGAGAAAACGCGGCAGTTTTACCTGTACCGGTTTGGGCCTGGCCCAGTAAATCACGACCTTCTAATAAAGGCGTAATACTTTGTGCTTGAATGGGTGACGGTGTTTCGTAACCGGCTTCTTTGATTGCTTTGACAATAGCGGGAGCGATACCCAACTCACTAAATGAGGGGATCGAGTCAAGTTGTTCTGTGGACATGCAAAAACCTGTGAATGTCAGTTTTGAACGCAAAACTGAGGAGCGGGATGATAAACCGCATATTATACAATCCTGAACAAGCAAAAGATAGAAAAATCATTTGTTTAATGTGATATGGCGCATTTCTGGTAATGTCAGGTTTTAGGTTTTATGATGGCTTAGAACGTTATCTATCACAGAAAGGAGCGAGAGATGAGTGAACATACATACAAACTGATTGAGTTAACCGGTAGTTCCAGTGAAAGTTCAGATCAGGCTATTCAAAATGCTATCAAAAAAGCCGGCGAAACCGTCAAGCACATGCACTGGTTTGAAGTGATTGAAACACGTGGCTATATTGAAAACGATGGTGTGAAATACTGGCAGGTCACGATCAAAGTCGGATTTAGAATCGAAGATTAAACATTGCTCCAAAAAGGATAATCATGACACAAGCAACCCAGACCGATGTCATTATCATTGGGGCAGGCACGGCCGGCTTAGCAGCCCTCAAACAAGTACAGAAAGAGACTAAGAATTTTTTGTTAATTAACGAAGGCGAGTACGGCACTACCTGTGCCCGAGTTGGCTGTATGCCTTCCAAGCTGCTTATCGAAGCGGCCAATGCGTATCATCATCGTCATACTTTTGCTGAGTTCGGTATTCAACACGCCGATCAACTGACGGTTGATATCGCTGCAGTATTCGAGCGGGTTCGTCATCTGCGAGATTATTTTGTATCAAGCACATTATCATCCATTCGTGATATTGAAGATAAGGTTATTACCGGACGTGCCTGTCTTAAGGGGCCGAATACCATCAGTGTTAATGATCAGTTAATCACCGCAAAAAAAATAATCATCGCTACGGGTTCCAGACCGATAGTGCCGGCTGACTGGCAACAGATCGGCGACACAAAAATACTGACAACAAATACCTTGTTTGAACAAAAAAACTTAAAACCCAGAATGGCGGTGATAGGTCTCGGGGCAATCGGTATTGAAATGGCGCAGGCTTTGTCACGATTAGGCATCAAAGTGACCGCCTTTGGCGCAGAATCTTTATTGGCAGGGCTGACAGATAAAAAGGTCAGTGATGCGCTAAAGCAAGCTTTGGCTGAAGAGTTTGATATTTTCACTGAGGCCAAGGCCGATCTTATTGAGACGGAAACGGGCGTGAAAGTGGTCAGTGAGCATAATGAAGTTGAGGTGGATCAGGTTTTGGTCGCTGTAGGTCGTCGACCTAACCTCGATGGGATGGGATTGAATACGCTGGATGTGAGTCTTGACGACAAAGGCATGCCAGAAATTAACCCAAATTCAACGCAAGTTGATGGAACGGCTGTCTTTATTGCGGGTGATGCCAGTGCGAATAAAATGCTCTTGCATGAAGTTGCCGATGAGGGCCGAATAGCGGGTCATAATGTTGTGAGCGATGGTATCAATGCCTATTGCCGACGAACTCCCTTAAGTGTGGTGTTCAGTGAGCCGGGATCTGCGGTCGTTGGTTTATCTCATGCTGAGCTTGAAGAGCAGAATATCGTGATTGGTGAAGTGGATTATGCTGATCAGGGACGGGCACGGGCGGCACAACGTAATAAGGGATTGATGCGAATATACCTGGATAAAGAGTCTGGCAAGCTTCTCGGTGCTGAAATGGCCTGTCCTGCCGCTGAACATATGGCACATACTTTGGCTTTAGCAATCAGTCAGGAACTGACGGCAACTCAGGTGCTGGCGATGCCGATTTATCATCCGGTGCTGGAAGAGGGAATGCGGACGGCCTTGCGTCACGCGAATAAACAATTACAAGCTTCACATGGCTTTGATTTATCTCGTTGTGATGCTTTTCAGGCAGAAGCCTTGGATTAAAGTTAAGTTCAGCTGAGGCATTAGCGCCTCAGCTGAACTGAATATGAACTAACTAGTTGGTCACTCCCAGGCTTTTCAGGTATTCATCATAGCTACCGCGGAAATCGGTGATGCCATCGGCTTCCATATCAAACACACGTGTTGCTAATGAAGAGACAAATTCACGATCATGGCTGACAAAAATCAGTGTGCCTTCAAATTGTTCCAATGCCATATTTAACGATTCAATCGATTCCATATCCATATGGTTGGTCGGTTCGTCCATGACCAGGATATTAGGGCGTTGCAGAATCAATTTGCCGAATAACATACGGCCTTTTTCACCACCGGATAAGACGTTGGCTTTTTTGTCAATGCTGTGACCAGAAAACAGTAAACGACCTAACGTGCCTCTGATGACTTGTTCATCATCTTCTGGACCTGCCCATTGAGACATCCATTCAAACAGTGTCAAATCATCTTTAAACAGGTGATCATGATCTTGTGCGTAATAACCAATATTGGCATTTTCTGACCATTTTACTTCACCGGCTTTAGGTGGCAGCTCACCTACCAGGGTTTTGACTAAACTGGTTTTACCAATACCGTTGGGTCCGATGATCGCAATTTTTTCACCGACTTCTGTCATGAAACTAAAGTCTTTAAACAACGAGGATTCATCCGATTCATAGAACTGGGTGATTTTGCTGACTTCTAAGGCATTACGGAATAATTTCTTTTCCTGATCAAAACGAATAAAGGGATTGACCCGGCTGGAAGGTTTGATATCTTCCAACTGGATTTTTTCCATTTGTTTCTGGCGAGACGTCGCTTGTTTGGCTTTGGATGCGTTTGCTGAGAAGCGAGCGACAAAGCCTTGCAGTTCTTTTATCTGGGCTTTTTTCTTGGCGTTATCAGCCATCAGACGTTCGCGGGCCTGTGTTGATGCCAGCATATATTCATCATAATTACCCGGGTAGATTCGCAGCTCACCATAATCCATATCGGCCATATGCGTACAAATACTGTTCAGGAAATGGCGGTCATGCGAAATAATAATCATGGTGCTGTTACGCTGATTAAGGGTATCTTCCAACCAACGGATAGTATTGATGTCCAAGTGGTTAGTCGGCTCATCCAACAGCATGATGTCTGGGTCGGCAAACAGCACCTGGGCCAGCAAAATACGTAACTTCCAGCCTGGTGCGACTTCACTCATCGGACCGTAGTGTTGTTCGACAGGAATGCCGACACCTAATAACAGTTCGCCTGCACGGGACTCAGCGGTGTAGCCATCCATCTCAGCATATTGGCCCTCCAGTTCTGCTACTTTGAGGCCATCTTCTTCGCTCATTTCTGGCAGGTTATAGATACGGTCACGCTCAATATGGACTTCATACAGTTCAGGTTGGCCCATGATCACCACATCGATCACACGCTCATTTTCGTAGGCAAATTGATCCTGCTTTAATACAGCAAAGGACTCATTCACATCACGCATCACGTTGCCTGATGTTGGCTCCAGCTGTTTAGCAAGAATTTTCATAAAGGTGGATTTACCACAACCATTAGCGCCAATAAGACCATAACGGTTGCCGTCGCCAAATTTGACGGACACATTTTCAAATAGGGGTTTGGCACCAAATTGCATGGTGATATTTGCGGTACTAAGCAAGGGAATATCCTGTTATTTAAGTGCGACGAGAATGACGCTGAAAAAAAGCGTCATTATACAGATTGTTAGCGTGAAGCGATAAGGGCTAATTTCGCCTGACGACTTAGTTTTTTTATGGCTGCTTCGCGTTTGGAGGCTGTGCTCCTATCAGGGTGGGTTTCCTGATAGACAATTTTTTTTGCCTGACTGGTATGAAAGAACCTGGCGCCGCCTTTGCCTTGCTGATGTTGCTGAAAGCGGCGGGAAATATCGGTGGTGATGCCGGTATAAAGATGACCGTTCTCCGCTTCGATAATATAAACCGTCCAGTCAGTTTTTGTCGTCAAAATCGAGAGCGACCGAATTAATGCAATAACGCAGCCCTGTCGGAGCCGGTCCATCATCAAAGATATGACCTAAATGTGCGTCGCAGGACTGACAGCGTACTTCTGTACGATCCATACCATGACTGTGATCTGCCAGATGATTCACCACACCATGCGATATCTGTGCAGAAAAACTTGGCCAGCCACAACCTGAATCAAATTTATTGTCGGATGAAAATAAAGGCTGCTTACAACATATACATCGGTATACACCTTCATCATCATGATCGACGTAGATGCCAGAAAATGCGGGCTCGGTTCCTGATTGACGAGTCACATAAAACTGCTCTTCACTGAGTTCTTGCCGCCACTCAGCATCGGATTTTAGAAGTTTGTTGGGCATTTTATTTTTGAAGTCGTACCTACGAAGCTGACTATTGTAGGCAAAACATGCTGAAAAATCAGCCTAACTGAATTTTTTGAAGAAGGGGGAGTGAAATCAGAGAAAAAAAAGTTGCCAGCCGAAAGACTGGCAACAAACTCGGTTTTCAGATTTAAGAGAGAGGGAGCAGGTCAGTCTTTGTTAATACAAATTCCTATCAACTCCATCGGTTACAAATGATAATGATTATTATTTAAATTATCAAGTAGTTTGTTGGATTAATTTTCTGCTATCAGTTTTTTATAATAAATTCATGTTGTTACTATGAATCTTGGCAGGTTTTATTTGAGTGCCCGATTAAATTATCGATCAATTTTGCGTTTTATGAATTAGTTTGCCTGGTAGCATTATGGTCTTTACATGCTTTTACATAGGTTTACTTTTTTCTATCTATTATCAATGAGTTAAAAGAAATATAGTGTTCGCTAAATTGGTGGCATAGCTGGAAGACTATCGTCATCCTTTGATTGATAAGGGTGGAGTTATGACTATAAATGGTACATCTAACAGTCTGAAGTCTCAGTACACACGACAGTCGAATATTACTGAGAAGGCCAATGCTATTTATAAAAAGTTGAATGAAGGTGAACAAAATTTTCTCGATAAAGACACCGTAGAAAAAGCGCTCCAGGATATTTCTGTTATTGAGTTAAGAAACCAGGAACAATTTTCTTTGGATAGTTCTACTCCAGAATCTATAGATAGCCAAAAACAAACATCAACGAGTCAATACGAGCTGGCCGCTGAACTTGCTATACGATTGAAGGGAAATGAAAACCAGATCGGAAAACAGCAACGACCTCTGAATTTGAGTATAGATGACAGCGGTGTCTTAGTGCGAACGGTGATGAAAGATGACTCAGCTGATAAGGACAAAAAGACGAATTCGTCGTCAAACAATAGAACTGAAGGTTACCGGCAAGCATTTAATGCTATAGACAATAATCAGCCACACATCACGATTATTGCATAGTGACAATTTTCATCCTATTCCCCTGACAAAGATTCAATTGTGTTTGTCAGGGGTTTTTTGTTTAAAATCAGTTTATTAGATGGCGGCAATTATTGCCGTCATCTATATCTACATATCATGAAACCATGATCAAGTTTGTTTTTGATATTTAAAATGTTTTGCGATAATCATTGCCATATTCTTTTTTACAAAAATTTACACATATTTAACTTAACTTTACTGGCTAAACCCTTTAATACCAAGGCCTGTGGCCGATATATTGCTCAATAGGACTTGTAGTTCTTTATTTATTTAGAGCTACTTTTGTTTTTAACATAAGGAAATATGTGATGAGTATTAACGGGATAAGTGCCAGTAATGGCAGTATGCTGTACTCGTATCTGAACAATCTGAAAAAGTCGGGTTCATCAGATTCAGACGAGTCTTCTCTGTTACAAACAGCATTGAGTACTGCAAGCTCAACATCATCATCTACAAGTATTGGATCAGGTTCTTACGAAAGTGGATTGGCGGCGAATGAGACTGGGGTAAGAGCCAGAATGCCTCCACCACCTGAAGAAGATAATGGTTTCAGCCAATCTCAATTATCTGAAATGGCATCTGATGACTCGCCTATGAGCGAATTATTCAGCGCATTGGCGGAGAATTTTGATGAAGCCGATATGGATAGTGATGGTGTTATTACGCGTGATGAAGCTATGAGTTTTGCTGAAGCCAATGATATCGATGTACCACCGCCACCTGGTGGACAGGCACCAGAAGCAATGGCAGAACAGGGGCTGACACAAGGTCAGCTTTCCGAGATGTCATCTGAAGATTCACCAATGAGTAGCCTGTTTAGTGCATTAGCCGAAAATTTCGATGAAGCTGATGCCAACGAAGACGGTGTTGTCAGTCAAGCTGAGGCAATGGCTTACGCAAAAGATAATGACATTGCTATGCCTGCGCCGCCTCAAGGTGGTGGTGCAATGTCTGACGCAGGTCTGACACAGAAGCAGTTATCTGATATGGCATCTGAAGAGTCACCGCTGAGTGATCTATTCAGTGCTCTGGCAGATAATTTTGAGGATGCAGATGCTGATGGTGATGGCGTTGTGACACAAAGTGAGGTGATGGAATATGCCAAGCTGAATGACATGAGCTATCTTGAGCGTGAACCAGCGTTATCTGTTTCCGCTTAACTAACTGTAACCACTCCGATGGTTATCGGAGTGGTTATTTCTTATAAGGTAAATTGACTTCGACTCGAAGTCCGCCATTTTCTCTATTAGACGCTTTTATTTCACCGCCATGTGTATCAATGGCACGATAGGCAATAGCTAATCCTAACCCAATGCTATCGTTTCGCTCAGTCAGGTGACCACGGAAGAATGGTTTAAATATGGATTCTAAATCCGCTTCAGCAACGCCCGGACCATTATCTTCAATCACTATAGATAGGCGGTGTTTTTCACTATCTGTCGATACTGTCAGTTTAACTTCGGAATTTAACGGGGAGAACTTGATGGCATTTCGCAGAATATTTTCAATAGCACGATGAATTAATTCACTTCGTACTGTGATAAAGATATCTTCAATGGCTGAGTAATGAATCTTGATTTCTTTACTACTTGCTTCAAAGCGTGCATCACTGATGATTTCGTCAAGAAGATCATTCAAGCAAATTTCGGTTTGTACATTATCTGTGACCCCTGTTTCTAAACGAGATAAGACGAGTAGCTCGCCGACCAGATCACTCATCCGTTGTGATTCACGTTCAATACGATTCAGTATTTCATGGGTTTTTTCTGGTTGTTGTTCGGCGATACCTATTGCCGCTTGCATGCGAGCTAATGGGGAGCGAAGTTCATGGGATACGTCATGCAGCAGGCGTTGTTGTGCTGACATCAGATGCCCAATTTTTCCGGCCATATCATCAAAATTTTTGCCCAACTCCACCAATTCATCGCGGCGCCGTCCCATTTTTTCACCAATACGAGTCTGCAATTGGCCTTCGGCAAGTTTTGCAAATGACTGGCGCAATAAACCAATGGGTTTGGTGAAGTACCAGGCTAATAAAGCACTAAAAAAGATAGCGGCAATTAACCCTGAACCAATCAATAATATTAAAGGATAGGGGACGGCCTCATTGGGTGGTGGAGGCAGATGCATGGCTTCAAATGGTGGTGAAGGAAAAGGTTCATTTAGCATTGGCGCTGGTCCAAACTCACGTCGTTCATGAGGTGGACCAATAAATAATGTTTCGGAAATCCCTCTCTTCATCGGTGAGAAAAGGAGTAATGAATGGCCTTCATTATCGGTGACATAACGGATCGCTAATGGAAACTCTCCTTGCAGAAATAAGGCTCTCGCATAAGCAACAACTTTGGGATCGATTGAGCGACCAAGGATTTCATTGCCATTGTCATTGATGGCATACACTTTAGGAAATGGGGCTTGTTGGGCTTTTTCCAGAAACGTGATTAGCGCAGCCTCGCCGCCATAACTAAAGATATCTGCTGCAACGGACACAAACGCGTGCGCATGGACATCAATTTCAGGATCGGTTTTATTTGCCTGATCTTGAATAGATTTATGGTGTAACCAGACGACAGTGCCAACGCTGATACCAGCAACTAAAAGTGCTAGCCAGAATACGATAAAGAATTTCCAGAATAATTTACTCATTCTCATCAGTTAGTCTCGAATGAACTGATAACCCTTACCACGAATGGTTTGGATATACGATTGTCCATCCTGCTGATTGCCCAGTTTTTGACGAATACTACTCATATGCACATCAATACTGCGGTCAAATCTGACTAAAGGCCGACCTAAAGCGCGCTGAGAGAGTTCGTCTTTGCTGACAACATGGCCTGCTTTACGGACTAAAGTTTCGAGTAAATTAAATTCAGTACTGGTAAGGTCAAGCGGTTTATCAAACCATAAAACCTGACGTTTTTGAGCGCTTAATTGCAAGGGACCTATCTGAATATCCTGAGTCTGCATATCGACCATCAGAGCATCCATTCGACGCAGAATGGCGCGAATTCGGGCAACGAGTTCTCTTGGCGTACAGGGTTTTGGCACATAGTCATCAGCGCCGGATTCTAATCCAATAATTCGATCAATATCATCGCCCTTGGCTGTAAACATCAGTACCGGTATCAAACTTTTTTGACGAATTTGTAACAGTATTTCTGTCCCGGTAATGTCCGGTAACATCATATCCAGAATGATTAAATCGTAATCACCTGTTAATGCCATTTCTAAACCCGCTTTGCCTGTCAAGCTGGCACTGACCTGAAATTGCTCTTGTTGTAAATATTCCTGGAATAGTTCAACCAGTTCAGCATCATCATCAATGATGAGTACATTAGCCACATTAAGCTCCTTATGCTATTGATGTTGTCATGATAGTGCTTACTTGTTGTCTGCTCCAGAGTTAAACGACTATCTTTACTCGTTTTTACCTTTGGCTAACCCTCATTAACATCCAGATGCCGGATACTACATCCTAAGTTTCGAGCCTAAATAGGCCTAAAGAATAAAGACTTGGTTTGTATATGGAGGTAGCTAATGAAGAAGCTAATGTTTTTGATAATGTTATTACCAATAGTGGCTATCGCCAATCCGATGATGGATCGAGATGTTTCGCCACCACATGGTGATAATAAAATGCCACCACCGGCGATGCATATGTTACCTAAACCTGATGATGTAGGCTTTTTTTTACATGACCTCAATTTAACGACGGCGCAGAATGCCAAAATACTGATCTTATTGGAAAAAGAACGTGATTTGATGGAGGAAGATCGCGATGAAGCGCGTAAAGTCAGACGCGATATAGAGGAAATGACACTTTCGGATGATTTTGATAAGGAAAAGCTGGAAAAATTAATTGATAAGTCCCTGATGCTTCATAAGCGTTATGCACTCAAAAAAGCCGAGTTTTCCCATGAGCTTTATGCGGTTCTGGATCAGCAGCAACGACAGGCATTAAAACTTAAGATGTTGAGTTTTAATACGCCATTCCCCGGTTAATTAAAGAATATGCACGGCTCTCCCCGACCAATCCTCTCTCCCATCCCAGTGATGGGGAGAGCTGCTGCATTTATTTCAGTTTGGAGAGTTGGGTCAAGGCATAGCCCTGATGATATCCCTTGGCGCGGATATTAAAGTAGTACTGACAGTACGCTGAGAAATTATGTGGCGTGCCTTCGGTCGGTAAATGAGTAAACATATCAATCAGACTGACAGCGCTTTCTTCGATCCCAATTTCTAATAACATGTCTTCTAGCTGAACTGCTCGGTTAGCAATCATACGTGGGCTCTCACGGAAGTGATGTGAGGCATGCTGTAAAATCTCAATCCGATGTTCACGATCGGTCACTTCACCTCTTAATGCCGCTGCACTACGAAGAATCAACCAGTCTTCAGGCGCAAGACTATCATAGGGTTCCAGCCATTGAGGAATATCGTCTTTTTCTATGGGGGATGGCACCGTGCTGTCAGATGCGGTGAGATCATATTCTTCCTCATTGTCACCACAGGCGCTTAACAGGCTAATAAAAAGAAGGTAGAGAATAAACCGGATACGTGTTTTCACTTCTGAACACCATGTATGTGACTAAATACTCGTAGGCTAGCATCAGAGTAAACATCACCCTATCGGATATTCTCCTGATTTATTTTAGGAAATTTTTCCAGCGGGTGATTTTATGCCCCGGATTTGGCTATTCAATAAACGGATTCGGTATCATAGTCCTGATTTTTTAGTAGGGAATAAACATGGTTCTGGAACACGCGCCAAGTTGGCAGGCCGTCCTGGCTGCAGAGTTTAATGCACCTTATATGCAAGACTTGAAAGCTTTTCTGCGTCAGGAGAAAGACCAGCAGAAGAAAATTTATCCTCATTCTGCGGATTGGTTTCATGCTCTGGAAACGACGCCGCTTGATGAGGTTAAAGTCGTTATTCTGGGCCAGGACCCGTATCATCAGCCTGAACAAGCGCATGGTTTATGCTTTTCCGTCAAACCTGGCGTTAAAGTGCCGCCATCGCTGGTCAATATTTATAAAGAGCTGGAATCCGATCTGGGTGTGACCCCTGTTAAACACGGTTATCTGGAATCATGGGCGAAGCAGGGCGTATTGTTACTCAACGCCGTATTAACTGTAGAAGATTCAAATGCTAACGCACATCAGGGAAAAGGCTGGGAACAGTTTACGGATAAAGTGATCGAAACTATTAATGAGCGGTGTGAGCATGTCGTGTTTATGTTGTGGGGCAGTTATGCACAGAAAAAAGGCAGCGTGATTGACCCGCAGAGACATTTGGTTCTAAAAGCTCCGCATCCTTCGCCTTTATCAGCGCATCGTGGCTTTCTCGGGTGTCGTCATTTTAGTCAGGCGAATGATTATCTTGTCCAGCACGGGAAATCACCGATTAACTGGCAATTACCAGACACGGTGTCATAAGAAATTCTGCTAGACCGGCCCCGGCCTTGATACAATTCGCGCCATGATAAAGTTCAATCAAGTCTCTCTCCGTCGTGGCACTCAATTACTGTTTGAATCGGCCAATCTTATTGTTCATCCCGGACAACGTGTGGGTTTGACCGGTGCAAACGGTACCGGTAAATCCAGTTTATTTGCGATGTTACGGCAACAACTTCATGCGGATACCGGTGAAGTATCGATTCCTGATGTCTGGACCATTGCGCATGTGGCTCAGGAAACACCGGCTGTAAACACGTCTGCACTGGACTACGTGCTGGAAGGCGATGCCGAATTAACTGAGTTGAACCAACAGCTGGCTGACGCAGAAGCGAATCATGATGGTCACTTAGTGGGTGTATTACATGATAAGTTGGCGGCAATTGATGCCTACACGGCTAATAGTCGGGCAGGAAAATTGTTGCATGGTCTGGGGTTTACCGCTGAGCAGGAAAGCTGGCCAGTGAATGCGTTCTCCGGTGGCTGGCGGATGCGGCTCAATCTGGCGCAGGCATTAATGTGTCGCTCTGATCTTTTATTATTGGATGAGCCCACTAATCACCTTGATTTGGAAGCGGTATATTGGCTGGAAGAATGGTTACGTGCTTATCCCGGCACATTAATTGTGATTTCGCATGATCGTGATTTTCTCGATCGCGTGGTCACCCACATCGCGCATATCGAACAACAGCGAGTGAAACTTTATACGGGTAGCTATTCTGATTTCGAGCTGGCTCGTGCCGAGCATCTGGCCAATCAACAAGCGGCTCACCAAAAGCAACAACGCGAAATTGCCCATATGCGCAGTTTTGTGACACGTTTTAAAGCAAAGGCAACCAAAGCCCGACAAGCTCAAAGTCGTATTAAAGCCCTGGAACGTATGGAGTTAATCGCCCCAGCTCATGTGGATTCACCGTTTCATTTTGAATTTTTTCCACCAAGTCGCCTCGCTACGCCTTTATTAGATTTAGATAAAGCCTCAGTAGGTTATGATGAAAACAAGCCACTGATCAGTAATATTAAAATGCGTCTGGCACCTGGAGACCGAATCGGTCTGTTGGGGCCGAATGGGGCGGGTAAGTCGACACTGATTAAACTGATTGCCGGTGTATTGGAGCCCCTGAGTGGTAAACGTAAAGAAGGCAAAGATATTCGCATTGGCTATTTTGCCCAGCATCAACTGGAACAACTTCGACCAGATGACAGTCCGTTAAAACATATTCAACGATTGAATAACCTGGCTTCAGAACAGGAATGCCGAAACTTTCTCGGTGGTTTTGGTTTTCATGGTGACAAAGCATTAGAACCTGTAGCCCCTTTTTCGGGTGGTGAAAAAGCCAGATTGGTGCTCGCTATTCTGGTCTATCAGAAACCTGCTGTGTTGTTACTGGATGAACCGACCAATCACCTTGATCTGGAAATGCGTTTAGCCTTAACGGTCGCTTTGCAGGATTTTGAAGGTGCGCTGGTTGTTGTCTCGCATGACAGACATTTGCTACGTACGGTGACTGATGATTTATGGCTGGTGTCTAATGGACAAGCGACAGTGTTTGATGGTGATTTGGATGATTATCGTCAGTGGTTGTTGAATAAAGATAAACCTGAAAAAACCACAGAATCATCGTCTGCTGTGAACAATAAAAAGCAGGACAGACAAAATGCCGCCCAACAGCGGCAAAAGCTACAGCCATTACGAAATAGTGTGAAAAAAGCGGAACAGCAGATGGATAAGCTTAATGAAGCTCTGTCCTCATTGGAAATGCAGCTTGCCGATACAGCACTTTATACCGATGCCAATAAAGATAAGTTAAAACACTTATTACAACAGCAGGCGGATCTTAAAACACAGCTGGAACAGACCGAAATGCAGTGGTTTGATGCCAGCGAACAATTAGAAGCAGCTCAAGCTGCTGAGGAATAACCGTGGCATTACTGTCATTAAAACAAATTACCGTCAGTTTCGGCGGCCCGAATTTATTAAATAAAGTCGATTTTCAATTAGATCGTGGTGAACGTGTCTGTTTAGTCGGACGCAATGGTGCTGGCAAATCGACACTGATGAAATTAATTGCCGGCGAAGTCACTGCTGACTCTGGTGAAATGGTCGGTATTCAGGATTTGGTCATTTCACGACTGGAGCAGGAAGTCCCGAGTGGTACGCATGGCAAAGTATTTGATGTGGTGGCAGCGGGTTTAGGTCAGTTAGCGCCTCTGCTGGTGGAATATCACGATATTATTCATCAACTACAAACAGACAGCTCACAGGCTCTGTTAGATAAACTCGAAAAAGCGCAGCATAAAATTGAAGCGGCTGATGGCTGGTCTTTAGAGCAGCGTGTCGAAACTGTCATTTCCAAATTATCGCTGGATGCAGATACCGAGTTTGATAGCTTATCCGGCGGGAAGAAACGTCGTGTTTTACTGGCACAGGCATTGGTCAAACAGCCAGACATTCTCTTACTTGATGAGCCGACTAACCATCTGGATATTGAATCGATCACCTGGCTTGAGGGCTTTTTGAAAAGCTATGGCGGCACCGTGCTGTTTATCACCCATGATCGAACATTTTTACAGGCTCTTGCTACACGCATTGTGCAATTGGATCGTGGCAATCTGGTCAGCTTCCCCGGTGATTATGAAAACTACCTGAAAAAACGCGAAGAATTGCTGGCGGCTGAGGCGGAGCAAAATGCCCAATTTGATAAAAAACTGGCTCAGGAAGAAGTGTGGATACGTCAGGGTATCAAAGCGCGTCGTACACGTAATGAGGGTCGTGTCAGAGCATTGGAAGCCTTACGTAAAGAGCGTAGTCAACGACGTGAACGTCAGGGAACAGCCAACATTCAGTTACAAGAATCTGACAGAAGCGGCAAGCTGGTATTAGAAGCCGAGCATATTAGCCAGAGTTACGACGGTAAAATGCTGTTTGACGATTTTTCTATTGTTATTCAGCGTGGTGATCGTATTGGCATTATCGGTCCGAATGGCTGCGGTAAAAGTACACTGTTATCCATTTTATTGAAACGGATCGAACCTGAGAATGGCTCAGTGAAATTAGGTACTAATCTGGACATTGCCTTTTTTGATCAATTACGCAGTCAGCTTAATGAAGAAGAATCGGTGGTTGAGAATGTCGGGCAGGGCAGTGATCACGTCGAAATTAATGGTAGTCGTAAACATATCATTGGTTATCTGCAGGATTTTCTGTTTACGCCTGACAGAGCACGCACACCGGTGAAAGCATTATCCGGTGGTGAAAGAAACCGGCTCTTGTTGGCGAAACTGTTTACACAACCAGCTAACTTATTGGTGATGGACGAACCGACCAATGACCTTGATGCTGAAACATTAGAGCTACTGGAAGATTTATTACTGAATTACTCTGGTACCTTACTGTTAGTGAGCCATGACCGTTCATTTATCAATAATGTCGTGACCAGCAGTATTGTGTTTGATACGGATGGCCAGCTCCGTGAGTATGTCGGTGGTTATGATGACTGGTTAAGGCAGCGTGCGGATACTCAAAAGAGCAACCCCAAGCCGACAGCTAAAACAACTGCAGAAAAGCCGGCTAATAAGCCTGCAAAAAAATCCACGTTGACCTATCAGGAGAAGTTAGACCTGGAAGCCTTGCCAGCCATTATTGAAAAGCTGGAAATGGAACAGGAAACCTTAACCGCAAAGATGTCTGAACCGGATTTTTATCAGCAGGACCCCAAAAAAGTCAGTCAGGTACAGCAAGCGCTGTCTGAATTAGAAGCCAAAATGGCAGAAGCCTTTGAGCGTTGGGAGCTGTTGGAAGAAAAGGCCAACAGCTAGTCCCGAATCAGCTGACAGACAGATTTTGTTCTAATAAAGTCATAGCATGTTTAGCTGCTATCGGTCGGCTAAAATAATACCCCTGATACACATCGCAGTGGTGTTGTTTAAGGAACTGTAGTTGTTCCTGATTTTCAACACCTTCTGCGATGACTTCCAGGCCAAGACTTTTGGCTAATGTAATAATTGCTTTACAAATAGCGGCATCTTCAATATTAACACTGCACTCTCTGATAAAGGCCTGATCGATTTTCAGCACATCCACTGGGAATTTCTTCAAGTAGCTTAATGATGAATAGCCGGTACCAAAGTCATCTATGGATAAGCGGATACGGGTTTTTTTCAAGGCTGTTAATGCAGCGATGCTCTCTTCTGTATTGCCGGTTAGCACACCTTCAGTAATTTCAAACTCCAGCAATTCGCCACTGATGCCATACTGTGTCATCAGCTTTTCAACATAGGCCGTTAATGTGTTGGAATGCAGATGATGACCAGAAATATTAATGGCGATAGGTAATAATGTTGCACCGGCATCACGCCAGGCTGATAACTGTTTGATGACATTTTCAATCACCCATTCACCGACGTCGATGATCATATTGGATTCATCGATAACGGGAATAAAGTCGCCAGGCATGATTAAGCCGTGCTCTGGATGTTTCCAGCGTAATAACGCTTCAAAACCAACGACTTCACTGGTTTCACAGGAGACCTTAGGCTGATATTCAAGAAATAATTGATCACCTTTGATGGCATCAGGCAGTGCGTGTTCCAGTTGAAAATGTTGTAAGGATTTCTCACTCATTTCTTCCAGGAAAACACGATAGGTGTTTCGACCTGCCTGTTTTGCTTTATACATTGCAATATCTGCGTGTTGTAACAACTGCTCAGCCTGTATCTGTCCATTTTCTGATATAGCAATGCCGATACTGGTCGGCACAACCAGGTTTTGTTGAGCAAGCGTCACCGGCGCACGCATCACGCCGAGGATATCCATTGCCTTGCTTTCAGCGTTCTCGAGCGTGATATCGCCAGATAATACGATGACAAACTCATCACCACCCCAGCGTCCGACCATATCCAGTTCACGCGTGACTTTGCCAAGACGATTAGCGACCTCACATAGCAGTTCATCACCAGCCTTATGTCCCAGATTGTCATTGATCTTTTTAAATTGGTCTAAATCCAAGAACATTAAAACGACGGAACCAGGCGTTTGCTGATGATATTGAATGAGCTGTTTTAAATGACTCATGAAATAGGTACGGTTGTAGAGGCCGGTGAGAGGATCGTTATACGCCAGTTGTTTTAGACGATTTTGCAGTTTTATTTGCTGAGTAATATCACGAATATGTAAGGTATATTCGACACGAGGCTGTGTTGTATCAGTGGTTTGAGTGATCACCACTTCAGCAGGGAATTCCTCACCATCACTGCGCGTGAGTTCAGCAATATTATGACGCTTGAGTACCAGACCATCACCACTGACAAAGCCATGTGACAGGTTACTCATTGCTGCTGAACGCGATTGTTCGGTGATAAATAAAACAAAAAAGTTTTGTCCAAGTACGGAGCGTTTTGACATACCAAAACACTGTTCGGCAGCAGGATTAAATTCGATAATTTCGCCGCGTTCATTGATGGTGACGATACAATCCATTGCCGCTTGTAAAATAGCGCCTTTGCGGAACTCACTCTCCTTATAAGCAGAGAAAGCCTGATCGCGTTGTTTTATTTCCTGATTAACCTTATCAATAACGCGATTGTACTGTTGGGCAATTTGACCCACTTCTGTGAACGGTTCAACGGGAACCGTAGATGAAAAATCAGACTTTTGTTGCTGATGATGCATGGCAGCCAGCAAATCAAAGACCTCGGTACTGACACGGTGTTCAGCCACGTTAAGGCCGATTAGTTCGGCATTGGCATCAACACGAAGTGGATAAAACCGGTTAATAAGTTTGAATACCACATAGGCAATGACAAAACTGTAAATACCGATAGTCGCAATCCCTAATAATTGAACTTCTAATTGATCCAGCCGGCTAAGCCCCGTCCCAATTTTTGTTGGATCACCTAATAACGCCAGAGCGATGGTGCCCCATATGCCAGCGAACAGGTGAACCGGAATAACACTGATCGCATCATCAATCTTTTTCCATTCAAGCAGTTTGTCACCGTAGAAAACAATAACCCCACCGATAATGCCGATTAAAAAGGCCTGGTCACTGCTCACCGCATGGCAGTTTGCTGTAATAGACACTAAGCCGCCTAATACGCCATTGATGATCATTAATACATCAACATAACCATCAGAGAAGTATTTCAAAAGCGTTGTTGAAATGCCGCCCCAGACTGCTGCAACAAGGGTGTTAAGCAAGATACTGGGCACATTATCAGACCAGGCAAGCGTACTGCCGCCATTGAATCCAAACCAGCCAAACCAGATAAGCATTGCACCTAAAACGGCCATTGGCAGGTTACTGCCAGGAATACGACGATCATCTACATCATAACGGCCGATACGTGGCCCAATAATCAAAATGGCAGCAAAGGCAACCCAACCACCTACCGAGTGGACAACCGTGGAGCCAGCAAAGTCAACAAAACCTAACTGTTCCAGCCAGCCGGTTGGTGTACCATCATGAATGCCTGCCCATGCCCAATGTCCAATAACAGGGTAGATAAGCAGTGTAATGGTGATGGTAATAATGACATAACCGATATAGCTGGTGCGTTCAGCAACCGCACCTGATACAAGCGTGGCTGCAGTGCCACAGAACATCATTTGGAAAATAAAAAAAGTGGTTACGCTGGCTGTTGGCTTCTCGCCAAACATAAAATGACTAATACCGAAAAAACCGGAAACACTGTCACCAAACATAATGCCAAAACCAATTAGCCAGAAAATAGCGCTAGAAATCGTAAAGTCAGTGATGTTTTTTGCTGCAACGTTAATGCTATTTTTACTGCGGACAAGGCCACTTTCTAAACAAAGAAAACCTGCTTGCATGGTAAATACGAGGCAAGCAGAACAAAGTAACCATAAAGTATCCACAATCAGTGTCGCCTATATAAAGTGAGATTTATGTATTTTTTTACGATATTTCAGAAAATAAATCCATACGTTATATGACGAAATGGAAGAGTTTCCCGATTGACGAGAGTTTATTGTGATAGGGATAAAACAAAAAAGCCATTTCCCTAAGTGGGTAAATGGCTTTTTTATTCGAGATAGATTGTTTAATTATTCATCTAACAAGGCATCACGGTCATCATTGTGACGGCGTGGCATAATCCACATTTCATACATCGATACACACCACATAAAGGCAAATGACATAGCCATGGCACCACCGGCTATGATGACCATCCAAGCAAAGTTGGGGTTAAGTTTTGTCAGCCACCATGAGCTAATATCGACGATGAGGAAAACATAAGGCGTAACAATGGCCGTGACTTTTAATGGTTTTGGCACACCTGAAGCCAAACTGAATATCAAACCGACAAACATAAAGATAAAAGCGATACCAAATAAGTGGATATGTGAAACGCGGGCTAGAGACTGAAATGAAGCCCCGGTATCTACAACAGCACGCTCTTTAATATTTTTGAAGTCAGTGTAATCAGGGATTGGCATACCTGAATCGGCATTATGGCAAGGAATACAGTTTGCTTCAAAGATTTGTTTAATACCTGTACCTTCATAGGCAGCTTCAGTTGCTCCCTGATGGACCCAGGTAACAATGGCAGCACGATCTTCATCACTTGCCATTGGCTTCATTGAGCCACTTAATTTATTTTCCAATAAAGAATTATTTCTGTTGCCGTAGTAACTGTAGACAATATCATCAACAGAAAGACCATATTTACCATCAGCCAAGCCATGTGTGAGTTGAATCTGAACCAGCGCCATCAGATAGCCAACAGCGACCACCATCAGGTATCCACTAAACAAAGCTTTTAATGAAGTGCCTTGACTGGCGAGGTTCAGCTTGTGCGATTGAGCCATGAATTTTTCCTTTATTTTCTATGTAAGCGTTATGTTATTACATTCAATCGTTCAATAGTAGCTATTGAGAAAGATTCATTATTGAAATACTGTTTTGAGCAACTCTGTTGTACGAGCAGCTGGGTTTTCCCGAATTTTTTTCTCTTCTGAGGCTAACATGGTGAATAGCCCATCAAGCGCCTGCTCTGTTACATAATCGGGTAGATTGATGTTGATATTTTTTCCCACCACAGGGATATCAGCGATTTTGTCTGTTAGTTGATTGTAATACTGGGTAGATCCTACTTTATCCAGACTTTCATCAATGGTCGGTTTAAATAAGGTTCTTAGTTGATCGCTGGTGTGTTTCCTGAAGTATTCTGTTGCGGCATTATCTGCGCCATTCAATATGTTTTTCGCATCATCAATACTCATGGTTTTGATGGCATTGACGAGAATATCTGTTGCTTGTGGTGCTGCTTTCTCAGCGGCTCTGTTAATACTTGTTTCAAATTCATCCGCCAGACTGCCCATTCCATACTGGCGCATTAATGAGCCAGCTTTCTCTATTTGAGGCGGGAGGGGGATATGAATGGCGGCATTTTTTAAATATCCATCCGTTTGACTAACACTGGAAACAGCCCGCTGGCTGCCAACGACCAACGCTTCTTTTAAGCCGGAAACGATGGTGGCAATATCCAGGTTTGTTGAGGTTTTGTCAGAAGTGGCTTCGGAAAGCGATGAGTTTAATAAGGTTTTACTATTTTCTTGAATGTCTTTCAGTAAACCGCCCCAATCTGCCATGACATTTGCAGTGCCAAGAGTTAACGCTATACCAAGGGTAATGGCAGTTGCTTTTATCTTCATAACAATATCCTCTGGGAAGTGAGATGTATGCTGCTATCAGTTTATTCGTCTGTTTTTAACGCATAGATAGTAGTACAGAAAAGAAAAAGGCCGAACAGTTATATCTGAACGGCCTCTGATGTTGCGTAGTATGGTTAAAAATTAACCAGGAATCACATTTTCTGCTTGTGGACCTTTTTGACCCTGAGTTACCTCCATGGTAACTGATTGACCTTCTTTCAATGTTCTAAAGCCTTCTGACTTAATCGCCGAGTGATGGACAAATACATCTGGACCATCAACCTGCTCAATAAAACCGAATCCTTTTGCATCATTGAACCATTTAACTTTACCTGTAACTTGCTCTGCCATATCAACCTCAATTTAATAACTACATCGGCACAACTCCTTGTTGCCCGATCTACACTTCTGAGAAGCTTATCCGCATTGTAACCACATAAAATAGAAAAAGGACACTCTCTTTAGAATAAAAAGCAATATTTTTTTTGTTATACATCCCAGTTTAATTTAACGCTGATGAGTGTTTCCTGTTTTATTATTTTGTTTTTTATATATTTATCGTAAAAATTAAACATTTCCATATTACATAAAAAAAGGATAGTTAAATTTAACTATCCCTTATTTTTTGATGAAACTGCGCTATTTTATCTGGGTTTTAACCTTTTGGAACAAAATCCGCTGGAGGAGCAGAGCCTTCGCCAAAGAAGAATTTTTCCATTTCAGTTTTCAGAAATGCCTGTGACTTGGGATCGGCAAGTGACAGTCTATATTCGTTAATCAGCATGGTTTGCTGACTTAACCACATTTGCCATGCTTCTTTTGAAACAGATTCATAAAGGGTTTTTCCCATATCACCTGGGTAAGGCGGGAAGTCTAAACCTTCGGCTTCTTTGTTGAGTTTTACACAGTGTATTGTGCGTGCCATATTTGCCTCTATTGTAAAGTGTGTAAAAAAGAACGCACTGGTGCCGGAAGACCCAGTTGCATAATGTCGTCTATTTTATACCAGTTGCCGACACTCTTGTCGGTCACACCCTTTGGTCGTGACGTTATCAATAACGGTCGGATCGTTAATTTGAAGTGACTGAAAACGTGAGTCAGCTCGGGTAACTGTTCGATATTATCGACAGAAAAATGGAAAGTCCGTTCACAATAAGCAATCAGCTCCTCTTTTTCCTGTCTTTCTGGAAAGCTCCACAAGCCCCCCCAGATACCCGCTGAGGGTCTTTGTTCCAGAAATAGCTCATCACCATTCTGACAGACAAGCCAGTAACATGTTCTGGTCGGAATAGTTTTTTTGGGTTTTTTCTCAGGATAATCGGTTGGGCTAGCCGTGTTATAGGCTAAACAATGGCTCTGCAGCGGGCAATGTGGGCAGTCTGGTTTACTGCGTGTGCAAAGGGTTGCCCCTAAATCCATTTGTGCCTGAATATAATTAGCAATACGTTTGTCGGGGAGTAACGACTCTGCTTTTTGCCATAAATTATCTTCGACTTTTTTATTTCCAGGCCAGCCACTGATAGCAAAAAAACGTGTCAGGACGCGTTTCACATTACCGTCTAAGATGGGATATTTCTGATGATAGCCCAGTGTCAGTATAGCGCCGGCTGTAGAGCGTCCAATACCGGGTAAATTGATGAGCTCCTCTAATGTTTTTGGGAAACGTCCAGTATATTCTTCGCTGACTATTTGTGCGGTTTTGTGCAAATTGCGAGCACGGGCGTAATAGCCTAAACCAGACCAATACGCTAACACATCATCTTGTTTTGCTTTTGCTAATGATTGAACGTCAGGAAACCGATGAATAAACCGGTTGTAGTAATCGATGACAGTAGCAACCTGCGTTTGTTGCAGCATGATCTCCGATAGCCAGACATGATAGGGCGTTGGATTTTGTTGCCACGGCAGATTTTTACGACCGTGATGATCAAACCAGTCGAGTAATGCGTCAGCGAAGTTGAACGATTTTGTCATGTTTTTCAACGTAAAAGCCCGCCTGACATGTTATCAAGGCGGGCATATACAAAATAATGCTTATCGCTTAAAAGAAGTTCTTTAATTTATCTTTGACGGCATCTTCTAATTTTTTATCAGAGGATTTTTCTTCTTGCGACTCAGCGTCAGTCGCTTTTTCAGCATCTGTTGAGTTGGCTTCAGATTTGGTTTCTGAACCACCCAACTTACCACCAAGAATACCGCCCAAATCATCACCCAGTTTTTCTTTGAGTTTTTCTTCTGCTTTTGATTTCAGCTCTTCTTTGGCTTTATCTTTCACAAGATTAGCGAGATCCACAGTCGGTTTCGGTTCTGAAAATGTACCCGTAATTTTGATAGGGATAGTGACACCTTTCAGGTCTTCAAGCTCTTTTCCACCTTGACCTTTGCTGGTACCGACAATCCCAACCTTTAAGCCATAATCAAGTGCTTCATTAGCCAAATTTGCCTTACCGGCACCGTCGATGCGGAGCAAGGGGGACTTAACAGCGAGATCTTGATTGTTAATTACACCATTGTTTGCTGTAAATGTGCCTGACATGCTGGAAAAGTCAGTTTGGACTGGCGCATCCGATTCGGGCAATTTTTCGCCTTTTAAAGCCGCTTTTGCTTTACGAATGATTTCCGCGATATTGATACCTTGCAAAGCACCGTCAGTAAAAGCAAAGCCACCATTGCCCGTTAAAGTTTGTTTGATTTGTGAGACCGTGGCGCCGCTACCTGTCAGCTTGGCGTTAGCATTAGCGGTACCACTGATTTTGGCATCACCAGTCATGTCTTTAAGTAAGGGACCAGCTTGAACATTTTTGATCTGTTCATTCAACGATAATTTAAGCGCATCTTGGCGTGCATCAAGAATGATATTACCGTTGTATTGTCCCTGATATAAATTTGCACTCAACGGAGTCAGCTTGACCAGGCCATCAGCGGCATCAATGGTGATATGGATATTTTCACTGGTCAGTCCAGTGGCTTTCATTTTTCCTATATCAATGGTGCCTTTAGCGTTGATTTGACGTAAAGCTTCAACAGGTAATGCTTCCTCTGGTTTGGCTTTGTTATCTTGTTCTGTTGAAGTGGGTGCTTCAGTAGTGTCTTTGTTTTCTTTAACTGGAGACATATAGCGATCCGCATCAATCTGATCCAGTTTCAACTTGAAATTGAATGCTGGCTTGGCAAAATTGCTGACGGCAAACTGTCCCGTCAGATTGCTTTGATCCAGTGTTAACGCCAATTGATTTAAATTGATTTGACTGGTTGAACCACTGAGTTCTGAACGAAGTTCGACTTTTTCCAGTGTTGATTCATCACTCATCTCCGGCAGCTCAATTTTCATATCTGATGCCAGCTTTCTTAAGCTGAAAGGCTGGATATGAATACTGCCTGCAAAGGTCGGCTTTTCTTTCAGAATATCTTTCGCCTGAATATCGCCTTCAAGCAATAAATCCTGCAGTTTTAGCACAAGAGCTGAAACGGTGAGGGTTTGCTGTTTAAGATCGGCTTTGATGCCGCTAGTCAGGTGAAGTTCAGCTTTTTCATTCGGCAAACTTGGATCTTCGATAGTGGCAGTAATGTCCAGGTTATCAATATTGGATTGTTGCGTTGCCAGATTGGAGGTAAGTTGTCCTGTTAATTTGGCATCAATCGTTTGCTGATTATTCGATGCTTTGGCAGCAAGAACTAAATCACTCACTTCCAGCCATTGTTTAGCCATATCTGCTTTGATGTCTCCCTTCAAAGATAAATCTGCTTGGTTGAAAGCGAGTTCTTTACCCTCAGCAATGGCTGAAAATGATAGGCCTTGAAGTGCATATTGTTGTTTTTCCATATCCACAGCGGCATTGGTTTTCAGCGTAACATGTGCTTTTGCTTCTGGTTTGGTGCTGATTAGATCAAAGTCCATATCAACCGCAGTTGGTACACCCGGTTCAAGAGGATCTGTTGTCAGGTTAAGATTACGTAACTGGTAACTTTCCCCTTTTGATGCATCGGACCAGAGAATATTGGCATTGGTCAGTTTGACACCAGCAACAGTGATGGTTTGTAACGCTGGTTCAGATGTATCCTCAGGCTGACTTGTCGACTCTGTTGCCGGTGTTGAACCTTGTTCTTCCGTTTTGTTAATTAAATCATCCCAGTTGGTTTTGCCATTTTTATCGGTCTCTAAGTTAAGTACCAATCCATCGAGAACGATGGTGTCCATTTCTAACTGTTTTTTGAGCAGAGGGATAAGTTTAATGCGAATTTCGGCGGCTTGAACCTTAGCAAAAGAGTCGGCTTTAAAACCTTCAGCATTGCTGAGCGTTAAAGGACCGAGATCTAAGGCAATCCAGGGAAATACTGACAGGCCAATATCACCTTGCAGAGTCAGGTTACGGCCAGTGGCTTTTTCTACTTCACGGGAAATTTCATCTTTGTAGTCGTTAGGATTGATAAAAAATGGCAGTGCGATTAAAGCGGCTACAACCAGAACGATGAGGAAAATGATAATTTTTATAACAGTACGCATATTGGTATTCCGTTTTGAACTCTTATCCTGATAAATTGCATTCATGATATGCGATCGAGCCGCATTTATGAACCGAGATTAAGGTTGTAGTTGAAAATTTCATAGTCCAGGCTACTGTCGATAAGTCCATTGGCAAGGATTGAGTAGGGTGTAGACTGTCCGTTTATCTGAATTTTACGGTTAGGTGAAAAGATCCCTTTTTCTGTCAATATTATCTTTGTATTCGCTTGAGTCACGTTATCAGTCTGTAACAGTAAAGCAGGATGTTCTTCTTGTTCATCAGCAGGCTGACACATCACGGGCTCTGGTTTACCGATAATGCGTTCCAGCCCGATTTGCACATCATTATGGATGTCAATTTGTAACCATTTGATGACAGCAAGTGTCACCTTTTGATTGATATCAAACAAGCCAACAAAGTCACCAATATTCAGATGATAACAATCTGTATGCGCACGTTTAGCCATCATGCCGCCATTACTCAGGTTCACCAGTTGCCAGTCTAATGCGTTGACCAGATTACCTTGTAAGCTCTGGTGGACAGATTCTAAGCCTAGTGTGATTTGGATGTGTTCGTCTGTTTCTTGTTTTATGCGCTCAAACCGTCTTTCATAGCTAGTATTAAGTTGCGGAAGAATGCGTCTGACCAGCCTTAATTCGGCCGACATAACTGTATGAGTACGGTGACTTTTAGCTTCACGTAATGTGGTTTCGATAGACTTTAACACCGCTTGAGCATCAAATAAGCGGCTTGTTTCTGCTGATCTGATTTCTTTTGGTATGTTATGCATCGGTTGTGGACAGTGATCCTGCTGAGCATTGATACAAAAATGTCCGAGAAGTAAGAAGCGACTGTTCACTTTACTTTGTTGTTCTGAGAGCCTGACAATGACGATTTTGTCAGTAAACTGCGACATCAGCCTGAATAAGCGTAATACGTCAAACCGCATTTGGCTGTAGGGATCGGTGAGTGCAGTCAAAACTATCTGCCCATAAATCTCAAAAAAACTGCGACTCTGATAATAAGGTTTAACAGTGACTTCCTGATGCAGCGTTTGTGCTTTCTCCTGATACAGAAAAAGTTCATGCAGTAATTGCCAGATACCCGCAGGAGCAACACGGTAATACTGGAAGCTGTGTAAGAGTAGTAAGCCGAGCATTTCTGCTGTTCGGTTTAGTGCCAGCAACATGAGCGGTTGTGAAAGTGGCGTTTTCCCACGCTGATAAAAGAAACGGACAATTTGCTGGTAGGCAACTGACAGCAAGCCAATAAGCTCATTGATTAAACTTATCGTACGTAGGCTTTCCGTGTTCATGTACAGATCCCGTTTTACTGCGGCAATATCACGGGTGAACAACAACTCGTTTACCTGAGAGCGATACATTTCCAGTAATGGCAGTAACAGACCCGGCTTGATTTTTTGCTGAGTAAGCGCTTTAAGATTAGCGAGTAATGAGGGAACACGCTGATATGTATCGTTAGGCAGCTGGTTTAACCAAACCAGTAACAAGGCCGGATCTTTAATAGTGGAAACGGCATTTTCATCATGGGAAACCGTCTGCAGATTTAAGGTCGGCAGATTATCCGCAGGCTTTTTTGCAAAGCCGACAAGATGATGAAATGTATTTAACCAACTTGCTTTGGTTTGAGGAATTAGCTGGCTGTTTGATTTCTTAACAGACTGATGGCTTGATAATTTTTGCTCAGCCAGATTAAGCGTTTCAGCAAACTGCGTTTTATGTAGTGGTTTTTGGAAGATGATGTCGACAGGCTCATGAGAATCCGCCTGATGGGTTAATAAGCCTGTCAGACTCGCCGAGCGTTTTTGCCAGGCTTTACGGCCTGCGCTTGAATCAAAGCTATAAATCACTAAATCAGCTTCGTTACTATCTGTGATGCTCCACTGACTGGTGAGTAGTGGAGAAGCTATACGAAGCATCGATTTTAACGAGCGACTTTCGCTCTCGCTCAGACCTAATAGTTTTAGATATCTGAGCGACAAGATTATTCTTCCCGTTCCAGCTCAGGCTGTAAATGTCTGATACGGACAGTTTTGATGGCATTGTCTGACGTTTGAATAACTTCAATAACATAGTCACCCATACGGACACTGACTCCGGGATCCGGAATGCTTTCCAGATACTCAAGTACAAGGCCATTGATGGTCTTTGGTCCGTCAGTTGGCAAATTCCAGCTATTATTTCGGTTAATTTCGCGAATATTAGCCGTACCGTTAATTAAGTAACTACCATCGTTTTGAGGATGAATATCTTTATCTTCGTCGATAGTATCGGCTGTAAATTCACCCACGATTTCTCTAAAAATATCTTCCAGAGTGATCAGGCCAAGCAGATCACCATACTCATCAACTACTAAACCCGTTCGACGACGATTTCTTTGGAAATTAATAAGTTGTGTATTTAATGGCGTGCCTTCGGGGACAAAATAAGCGCCTTTTATAATGCTGCGAAGACTTTCCAGTGTCAGATTATTCTGTGAGATAAGGTGCAGGGCTTTACGCAGATGCAGTATCCCAACAATATTATCCATACTCTCTTCATAGACTGGCAGTCTGGTATGACCACAATGGGATAATTGCTGAACAATTTCCGGAAAGGGCGCATTAATATCCAATCCTTCAATTTCATTCCTTGGCACCATGACGTCATTGACGGTCACTTTTTCTAAATCAAGGATACTCATCAACATATCCTTGTGACGTGTTGGGATCATACTGCCAGCTTCCATCAGGGCGACTTTCAGTTCTTCAGTATTGATGGCCGATGTTGCTGCTTGCTCTGGTGATACACCAAATAACCTCACCATATTATTGGTGATGCTATTGGTAAACCATACCAACGGATAAAGTATGAATAGCAATGGCTTGAGGATAAAGCTGGCTGGAAAGGCCACTTTTTCCGGATGCAGTGCCGCCAGTGTTTTTGGGGTCACTTCGGCAAAAAGCAAAACGATTAAAGTTAAGGCGAAAGTCGCTGCAACGATACCGTTTTCACCCAGCAGTTTGATACCAATAACAGTGGCAATTGCTGAGGCCAGAATGTTGACAAAGTTATTGCCTAACAGAATCAAACCAATCAGTCGATCAGGGCGACTCAATAACTGACTGGCGATGATCGCACCGCGATGGCCTTCTTGTTCCAGGTGTCTCAGTCGGTAGCGGTTCAGTGACATCAAGGCTGTTTCAGAGCTTGAGAAAAAGGCAGACAGAAACAGTAAAAAAAACAGGATAAGAAACAGAACCAATAAAGAGGTTTCTTCTAACATAAGCGATTAGCTCATCAAATATTCAAGAACGAATTTACTGCCCATATAAGCCAGTAATAAAAAGACAGATCCTGCTAAGGTCCACTTGACAGCAGTTTGTCCACGCCAGCCATAACGTACGCGCCCCCACAACAAGCTAGCGAATACACACCAGGCGATAATGGACAACACCGTCTTATGCACCAGATGCTGGGCAAATAAATCATCAACAAACATCAGACCAGTAATTAAACCTAAGGTAAGTAATATAAAACCGCTGGTCAGGAGCTGGAATAAAGCGCGTTCCATCGTCTGTAAAGGGGGGAGTTTACGTAATAAGCCATTGATATGACGCTGATGAAGCTGCTTTTCTTGTATCGCCAGAATAATCGCTTGTATTGCGGCAAGCATAAAAAAGCTATAAGCAGCCAGAGATAATAAAACATGCCATTCTAATGCGGGTTCCGCTAAAGAGGGTGGCTCGGGTGATGGAAGTTCTACTTTGAGCATCAAACTCATAGCGACCAGTGGGTAGACGATAATGCCCGGATGAGCATTAGGTAAACGCATACCGACTAATAATGCGATTAAAGCCATCAACCATGTAGTAAGCGAAAATGTGGTGAATAAACCCAGCTCCCAGCCCCCGGCATTTTTCATCGTGAAAAAGATATCTGTCGCGTGAAACAACAGTGCCATGATAATTAAAATCCCAACCGGGATGCTGGCATTTACGCTGGTTGGATCTTTTTGTACAAAACGCCGAATAAGAATAACGCTACTGCAGAGATAAAGTAGAAATGCTAAAGCATTCGCAATTGCCATAATGGTGTGTGATCCTTGAACCTGTTTTTTTACCTTAATACATCAATAATATAACGATGTAGCAATGACCGAAACAATATATCAGTTATAATGATCAATTAATTACTAATCCTAAATTCTGAAATTAGGACATCATTAGCTAACAAGGTGATCTATGTTTGATAGCTTAAGCGATAGACTCGGCAGTACTCTCAAAAAAATTCGTGGCCAGGGCCGTATTACCGAAGATAATGTCAAAGAGACACTTCGAGAAGTCCGAATGGCGTTACTTGAAGCCGACGTCGCTTTACCAGTAGTGCGTGAATTTATCGATAATGTTAAAGAACGCGCGATGGGACAGGACGTTTTGCGCAGTCTAACCCCCGGTCAGGTGTTGGTCAAAATCGTTAATGACGAACTTGTTGCGGTGATGGGGGATGACTCAAACTCGCTAAACCTGAGCACCCAACCTCCGGCAGTCATTTTAATGGCGGGTTTACAAGGGGCAGGTAAAACAACCAGCGTTGCGAAGTTGGCCCGATGGTTAAAAGAACGGGAGCGTAAATCCGTAATGGTCGCCAGTACCGATATTTACCGACCTGCGGCGATTGATCAGTTAGAAACCTTAGCAAAAGAAGTTGATGCACGTTTTTTCCCCAGTCAGTCTTCACAAAGTCCGGTTGACATCGCGCGTAATGCGATTGAGCAGGCTAAACGTGATTATGTGGATGTGGTCATTATCGATACCGCGGGTCGTTTACATATAGACGATGACATGATGGATGAGATCAAGCAGATTCATGCGGCGATCAATCCGATAGAAACCTTATTCACTGTTGATAGTATGACGGGCCAGGATGCGGCGAATACAGCCAAAGCATTCAATGAAGCTTTACCGCTTACCGGTATCATTCTGACTAAAACCGATGGTGATGCGCGGGGAGGGGCCGCTTTATCAATAAGACATATTACTGGTAAACCCATTAAGTTTATGGGGGTAGGTGAAAAAACAGCTGCCCTTGAACCCTTTCATCCCGATCGTGTGGTCTCTCGGATTCTGGGGATGGGCGATGTGCTGTCACTGGTTGAAGAAGCACAACGTAAAATGGATGTTGGCTCAGCCGAGAAACTGGCTAACAAACTGAAAAAAGGCAAAGGCTTTGACCTTGAAGATTTTCAGGAACAATTACGTCAAATGGGCAAAATGGGCGGCATCGGTTCACTATTAGACAAAATGCCGGGGATGGGGAATATTCCTGCTGCCGCAAAACAGCAGGTGAATGATAAAGAATTGGCCAAACTAGAAGCCATCATTAATTCGATGACAAAAAAAGAGCGCCAGAAGCCTGAAATTATTAAAGGTTCGCGCAAAAAAAGAATTGCGGCTGGTAGCGGAACCCAAATCCAGGATGTGAATCGTCTGCTGAAACAATTTAGTCAAATGCAGAAAATGATGAAGAAGATGGGGTCAAAAGGCGGAATGGCTAAATTGATGAGAGGTTTGGGCGGAAAATTTCCTATGGGCGGAGGCCTGCCTTTCTAATAAGTGTCGAAAGGACTTTTCAAACTTCGGAGACTTGCGTAGAATACGACGGTTTTCCGATCCAGTTTTCAACGGGCTAAATTATGGTAACAATTAGATTGACTCGCAGTGGCGCTAAAAAACGCCCTTTTTACGGTATCGTAGTAACTGATTCACGCAGCAAACGTGATGGTCGTTATATCGAACGCGTTGGTTTCTTCAACCCGATTGCTCGTGGTCAAGAAGAAAAACTTCGTGTTGATTTAGACCGCGTTGCACATTGGATTAGCCAAGGCGCACAAACATCAGAACGCGTTGCTAAATTGATTGCAGAAGCTCAAAAAGCCGCTTAATAATTAGGTTGTCAGGGTATTATGTCAACATCCGAGGAGTTTATCCCGGTAGGTAAAATATCCGGTGCCTTTGGTGTCAAAGGTTGGGTGAAGGTGTATTCTTTTACCGAACCTCGTACCAATATTTTGCAATATTCACCGTTATTTTTATCCAGACGTGGCGATTGGATTGAAATCAAAGTGTCTGGTGGTCGATTGCAAGGTAAAGGTGTGGTGATGGGGATTGAAAACGTCACTGACCGTGATCAGGTTCAGCCGTTGGTTGGAGCTGACTTAGCGATTAAAAAATCGCAACTGGAACCGGTAGATGAAGACGAGTTTTACTGGAATGACCTTGAAGGTCTGACAGTGGTTAATCTTCAGAACCAGGTTTTAGGTAAAGTCGACCATCTACTTGAAACTGGTGCAAATGATGTGCTGGTTGTTAAAGCTGACGGTAAAAAAGCGGAAATATTGATTCCATTTGTAGTGGATGAGATTGTTAAACTGGTCGATTTGGATGAAGAAATCATCCAGGTAGATTGGAGTGAAGATTATTGATGGAAATCGGATAATGCACCTTGGTGTCATATCCCTTTTTCCTGAAATGTTTGATGCGATTACTCAATATGGAGTAACAGGTCGGGCGGTGAAACATGGTCTACTCAAATTAGACTATTGGAATCCGCGTGATTTTGCTTATGATCGGCATCGAACGGTAGATGACAGGCCATATGGTGGTGGTCCTGGAATGGTAATGAAAGTTGCGCCTTTGAAAGAGGCCATCACAGCAGCAAAGCAAAAGCTGGGAGATGACGCAACCGTTATCTATTTGTCACCACAAGGCAAAAAATTGGACCAGAAAGGTCTGGAACAATTGGCGGGTAAACAGAAGTTGATTTTACTGGCCGGCCGTTATGAAGGCGTTGATGAACGTCTGATAGAAAAAGAGATTGATGAGGAATGGTCTATAGGTGACTACGTCCTCAGTGGTGGAGAACTGGCAGCCATGGTCATGATTGATGGTATGTCCAGATTGATACCCGGTGTGTTAGGTGATGAACAGTCTGCTGAGCAGGATTCTTTCGTGGATGGCTTATTAGACTACCCTCATTACACCAGACCAGAAGTTTTAGATGACCAGTCAGTACCCGAGGTATTGCTGGGAGGCGACCATGAAGCGATTCGTAAATGGCGTCTCAAACAGTCCTTGGGACGAACATGGTTGCGACGACCTGACTTATTAGACAAAGAGACTTTGACTAATGAACAGGCTGCGCTATTAAAAGAGTTTATTGCCGAGAGCGGGCAGGATTAGTTGGGAGTTAACAATGAGTAACATTATCGAACAGCTTAACGCTGAACAAGTGAGACAGGATATCCCTGAATTTTCAGCGGGTGATACTGTTGTTGTTAAAGTTAAAATCAAAGAAGGCGACCGTGAACGTGAACAGGCGTTTGAAGGTATCGTTATTGCTAAACGTAACCGTGGTCTGCACTCAGCATTCACTGTTCGTAAAATCTCTAGCGGTGTCGGTGTTGAGCGTGTTTTCCAAACACATAGCCCAGCCATTGCAAGCGTTGAAGTAAAACGTCGCGGTGATGTACGTCGTTCTAAACTTTACTATTTACGTGATCTGACTGGTAAAGCAGCACGTATTAAAGAAAAGCTATAATCCGAATTGTCATAACAGACGATTGGAAAAAAAGGGCAGTGTCTATACACTGCCCTTTTTTATTGCTTACTTGTTACTATTAGATAATTGATATCTAACAATAGTTATATGAGTGAGTCACAAACATCTTATTATCTCGAGCCTTTCCTTGACAGCCTTTGGCTTGAGTCTGGTTTGAGTCAGCATACAGTCGATGCCTATCGGCGTGATTTATTAGCCTTTTCAGCTTGGTTAGCTCAGTTTGATATAGATTTAGTCTCAGCCACCCAGCTGGATATCCAACGTTACCAAAGCCAACGCCTACGTGAAGGAATAAAAGTCCGTAGTGAAGCCAGACTGCTGTCCTCATTACGACGTTTTTACCGTTATTTATTACGTGAAGACATACGTGACTCTGATCCAACGGCGCAACTTGACTCACCCCGACTCGGTCGTTCCTTACCTGATAGTCTCACAGAAGCCGAAGTCGAGGCCTTGCTGGCACAACCTGATATCACTGAGCCACTGGGTTTACGTGATAGAACCATGTTGGAACTACTCTACGCAGCAGGATTACGGGTATCTGAGTTGGTGTCACTGCAGTTTGAGCAGGTGAATCTTCGCCAAGGTTTAATTCGTTGTATTGGTAAAGGTAATAAAGAACGCCTGATACCTATCGGTGAAATCGCTTTAGATTGGTTACAGCAATATTTATACGAAAGTCGACCGGCTATATTAAATGGGCAAATAACAGATGATTTATTTCCCACCCGTCGAGGTAAAGCAATGACCAGACAAGCCTTCTGGTACCTAATCAAACGTTATGCTGGTCAAGCGGGCATTGAAAAGCATTTGTCGCCACATACTTTACGACATGCATTTGCGACACATTTATTGAATCATGGTGCTGATTTAAGGATAGTTCAGTTATTGCTGGGGCATTCTGATTTATCGACGACACAAATCTACACCCATGTAGCCAAAGAGCGGTTAAAACAATTACATGGTCAGCATCATCCCCGTGGTTAAGTGCTTATAGCACTGACGATATCAATCACAAATGCTAAACTGACTCGAATTTTTATAGCGTAATTTAGGTGAACAGATGCCTTCTTTTGATATCGTTTCTGAAGTGGATAAACATGAGCTTGCCAATGCAGTGGATCAGACAAATCGTGAATTGAAGAACAGGTTTGATTTTCGCGGAACTGACGCCAAAGTGGAACAGTCTGACAAAGTACTGACTATGCATGCTGAAAGTGATTTTCAGTTGGATCAACTGCTCGATATTTTGCGACTCAAGTTAGTTAAACGCGGTGTCGATGTGAGCTGTTTAGAGGTTAAAGATTCTGTTGGCAATGGGAAAATGCGTAAACAGGATGTATTAGTTAGAGAAGGTATTGATAAAGAGTTATCCCGGACTATCGTCAAGCTCATCAAAGAAAGTAAAGTGAAAGTGCAAGCCGCTGTTCAGGGAGAAAGTGTCAGAGTAACAGGCAAAAAACGTGATGAGTTACAAACGATTATTGCGATGTTAAAAAGTCACGATAAAATCGATATGCCACTGCAGTTTAATAATTTTAGAGATTAAAAGTCCCATGTTGAAATACATCATATTAGTCCTGTCCTTGTTAGGTGTCAGTGTTGTTCATGCCGATAATGATGAGCTACGTAAGAAAATAGAAAAGTCATTACAGGATGTGAAAGTAAGCAGCCTTAAAGCGATAGACGATACTGGACTTTACGAAGCGGTTATCAATGGACAAATCCTGTATTTTTCTAAAGATGGTCGTTATGTGATTCAGGGTGATATGGTTTCATTGGATTCAAGAACGAATCTAACTGAGCAACGCCGAGTCAGTTTACGCAAAGAAGCGCTTGATAAGCTCGATGAAAAAGACATGATTATTTTTGGTCCTGAAAAGGCCAAATATACGATTACCGTGTTTACCGATATTGATTGTGGCTACTGCCGCAAGATGCACTCGGAAATGGAAAAATACAATGATTTGGGAATTCGTGTGCGTTATATGTCTTTCCCAAGAGGCGGGATAGGCTCTAAATCTTACGATGATGCTGTTAATGTCTGGTGTGCCGCAGATAGACAAAAAGCCATGACCAAGGCTAAGCAAGGACAGGAAATTGCCACCAAAACTTGTGTTAATCCAGTCAAAACAGAATTTGAACTTGGACAACAATTAGGTGTACAGGGCACACCATCTATCTTCCTTGAATCAGGTCAGATTCTGCCAGGCTATTTGCCACCTGAAAAGTTAATTCAGGTGCTAGATGAGAACTCAAAAAAATCGTAAAGATTGTTGCTGATAATTAAGTCGGTGATCATGCAAGGTAAGTTGCTGATCATCGACTAATAGATAGCTGACTTTATCTTCCCAATCACCTAATACAATTCGATAGGCATCGCTATTGTTGGTTAATGAGACTTGATGAATGGCTGGACGATGGGTATGGCCATGAATCAGTAGTTTGACATTATTCTCAAGCATAACTTTCTCAACCTCAGCTTGATTCACATCCATGATCTGGCTCGATTTATATTGTTTCTTTTGCTGGCTTTGCTGTTTGATTTTATCGGATATTTTTTGACGAAAGCGGGCGGGTAGTTTTAAAAAACACCACTGCAAAAAACGATTGTTCACCACTCTGCGATAACGTTGATAGCCAACATCATCGATACATAAACTATCACCATGTAATAACAGTGCTGGTTGGCCTGCCAGTTCTAATTGATAGCCATCCTGGAGCAAAGTGGCATTGACTGAATCAGCAAATCTTTTTCCCAGCATGAAATCACGATTGCCGACCATGAGATAAAGTTTTACACCTGCTTGCGTTAAAGATCGCAGTGTTTCAATAAAGTCAGCAAATTCATCAGGAACTAAATCATCACCTAACCAGGTATTAAAAATATCACCCAATATATAAATGTCAGAAACGGTATCAGCTTGCTGTTGCAGAAAATGACAGGCAAGTGCGGTTAATTCAGGTCTGGCTGGGTTTAAGTGAAGATCAGAGATAAACAGTTTGGTCATAGGAGAGAAACCTGCTTGTAAAATAACAAGCAGGTTTTGTCTGATTAATTGATAACAGTTGCTTTAATGATGACGATATCTTCTGCAGGTACATCTTGATGTGGACCTCGCATGGTGGTATCGACTTCTCTTATGGCATCGACGACGTCCATGCCTTCAATCACTTCACCAAATACAGCATAGCCCCAACCGCTGGGCACTTTAGCCTGAAAATCGAGAAATCCATTATCAACGGTATTAATAAAAAACTGAGCTGTAGCTGAATGTGGGTCATTAGTTCTCGCCATAGCAACTGCGCCACGCTTATTGCTCAAACCATTATCAGCTTCATTTTCAATCGCTGCTTTTGTGGTTTTTTGCTGAAATTCTTGAGTAAAACCACCACCCTGAATCATAAAGTTTTTGATGACACGATGAAAAATCGTACCGTCATAGAAACCATCGTTGACATAACCAAGGAAGTTGGCAACCGTGACAGGTGCTTTATCTTCATTGAGTTCGATAACGATATCACCAAGACTGGTTTCAAGTTTAACTTGTGGCATTTTGGATGTCCCATCTGCTTGTATTGAAAAAGAAAAAATGGCAAATAGCCAACACAGCATTTGCACAAAACGTCTGATCATAAGGATATGTCCAGGATCAATTTTAAAGTCGACATGATAGAGCAATATGCATTCTTATGGGAACAAAGTGATAGGTATGGATACGACTTTTGTGAAGAGCCTGCACGATAAAACAGAAAAATATAAGGTAGTTGATGGGTACACTTAATGTTTGCTAACAAAGCAATAATCAACCAATATTTAAAGCATTATTGAATCACTATTCAAAACAGCGCTGTTACCCAGCCCGGCGGAGAGCGTATAATGCGCGTTTTCATATAAATTTGTCATTCGATATGTCCGAATCAGCTGTTAATCATAATTTTATTCGTCCTATTATTCAGGAAGATCTTGATACTGGAAGGGTGACTGGAAAAATCGTCACGCGTTTTCCACCTGAGCCAAATGGCTACCTGCATATTGGGCATGCCAAGTCTATCTGTCTGAACTTTGGACTGGCCGAGGAGTTTGGCGGCGACTGTCATTTACGTTTCGATGATACCAATCCTGCAAAGGAAGAGCAGGAGTTCATCGAAGCTATCAAAGAAGATGTACAGTGGCTTGGCTTCCAATGGGCAGGCGATGTGCGTTATGCATCAAACTACTTTGAACAGTTTTATGACTGGGCTATTCATCTGATCAAACAAGGCAAAGCCTATGTCTGTGATCTGACTGCTGAGCAGGCAAGTGAGTATCGTGGCTGGGCAACCAAGCCAGGTAAAGAGTCACCCTTCCGCAACCGTAGTGTTGAAGAAAATCTGACTTTGTTTGAGAAAATGAAGCAGGGTGAGTTTGACGAAGGTTTTTGTGTGCTGCGAGCGAAGATAGATATGGCCTCGCCCAATATGAATATGCGTGATCCGATTTTGTATCGCATTCGCAAAAAGGCGCATCATCAAACCGGTGACAAGTGGTGTATCTACCCGAGCTATGATTTTGCACATGGTCAAGGAGATGCTATTGAAGGTGTGACGCACAGTATCTGTACGCTGGAGTTTCAGGATCACCGTCCTTTATATGAATGGTTTATCGAAAATCTGCCTGTACCATCACAGCCAAAACAATACGAATTTGGACGCCTAAATCTGAATTATACGGTGACCAGTAAGCGTAATCTCAAACAACTGGTTGATGAGCAGATTGTGGCTGGTTGGAATGATCCCAGAATGCCGACAATTTCCGGTATGCGCAGACGCGGTTATACCGCAGCGGCTTTACGCGCTTTTTGTAATGGTCTTGCTGTGGCAAAAACCGATGGTGTGGTCGATATTGCACAGTTGGAATTTGAGATTCGTAATGATCTTAATGAAAACGCAGCACGAGCGATGTGCGTACTCAATCCTTTAAAACTGACCATCACTAATGCAAGTGATGGCGTTGAATGGCTCGAAGTCGCTAATCATCCACAACAAGAGTCTATGGGGCATCGCTCAGTACCTTTTACAAAAGCGATTTATATCGATGCGTCTGACTTTACTGAAGACACTAGTCTGAGCCGGAAAAAATTCAAACGTCTGGTGATAGGCGACTATGTGCGTTTACGTGGTGCCTATGTGATTAAAGCCGATGATGTCATCAAGAATGATAGCGGCGATGTGGTTGAAGTAATTGCCTTGTTAGTGCCTAATACTGTCGGTCAGAATCCACCTGCTGAAATGAAACCTCGAGGCGTCATTCATTGGGTGTCAGCAACAGAAGGTAAGGAAGTTGAGCTGCGTTTATATGACAGGTTGTTCCTGGCTGAAGCACCTGGAAAAGAAACAGGTAACTATCTGGACGATGTGAACCCTGACTCTCTGAAGGTGATTAAGGCTGTTGCGGAACCCGCTATTGTTAATTGCAAGCCAGAGACGGCTTTCCAGTTTGAACGAGAAGGCTATTTTGTCACTGATCGTTATGACCATACCGTTGATTCACCGGTATTTAACCTGACCATTGGTTTAAAAGAAGATACGTCAAAAAATAACTAATATGCTAAAAATCTATAATAGTCTCACCCGACAGAAAGAAGTGTTTAAACCCTTGCAGGAAGGCAAGGTCAATATGTATGTCTGTGGTATGACGGTGTATGACTTGTGTCATGTTGGTCATGCTCGTGTGATGGTGGTTTTTGATGTAGTCACACGCTATTTACGCGCATTAGGCTATGACGTTACCTACGTCAGAAATATTACCGATATCGACGATAAAATCATTAAACGCGCTGCAGAAAATGGCGAATCAATTCAGGCATTGACTGAACGTTATATTGATGAAATGCACAAGGATGCCGATGCCTTAGGTGTGCTTAGACCAGATATTGAGCCTAAAGCCACTGAGTCAATGACAGAAATATTGGCGATGATTGAGACCCTCATCAGTAAGGGGCTTGCTTATAAAGCTGATAATGGTGATGTGTATTACGACGTTAGCCAGTTCAACGGTTATGGCAAATTATCGGGCCGTAATATTGAAGATCTACGGGCCGGCGAACGTATAGCTGTCAATGAAGCAAAAACAGATCCATTGGATTTCGTTTTATGGAAAGCTGCCAAGGCCGGTGAACCTGCTTGGGAATCTCCATGGGGTGAGGGACGTCCTGGTTGGCATATTGAATGTTCTGCCATGTCAGCACATTGCTTAGGTGAGCAGTTTGATATTCATGGTGGAGGGCAGGATTTACAGTTTCCACATCATGAAAATGAAATAGCTCAATCCGAGGGAGCCCATGGTTGCCAGTCAGTGAATTACTGGATGCATAATGGCTTTGTGCGTATTGATGATGAAAAAATGTCCAAGTCTTTGGGTAATTTTTTCACTGTGCGTGAAGTACTCGAGCAGTACCCTGCAGAAGCTATCCGTTATTTTATTCTGTCGAGCCATTACCGTAGCCCGCTGAATTATGCGGAAGATCAGCTTGAACAAGCCAAAGCAGCGTTAACACGTTTTTATACAACCTTGCGTGAGGTGGATACAACACAGAAGGTAAACTGGCAGGATGATGAAGAGTTTGGTGGACGTTTTAAAGCCGCCATGGATGATGATTTTAATACTGCTTTAGCATTGTCGGTGATGGCTGATGTCAGACAAGCGATAAATAAGGCGAGAGAGCAGGCACAATCTGAAGCAGTCGCTTATCTTGCAGGTCTATTGTCATCTTTTGGTGACGTGCTAGGCCTTTTCCAGCAAGATGCCGATAAATTCCTGACAGGAGATAGCTCATCCGATCAATTAGCGGTTGATATCGATAGCTTAGTCGCTGAACGTAATCAGGCCAGAGCTGACAAAAACTGGGCTCGTGCCGATGAAATTCGTGATCAATTGACTGAAATGGGAATTGTGCTTGAGGACGCTGCCGGTAAAACGAGCTGGCGTCGACTATAACAACATGCGCGCCTGCTTTTTTATCGCAGGCGCTTATATCTTTAGTTTTTATGTAATGTTTCGGCGGCAAATAAGGTATTTTCTAGCAATGTCGCTACGGTCATTGGTCCCACACCGCCAGGTACTGGGGTTATCCAACTGGCTTTTTCTTTTGCTTTTTCAAATTCAACGTCGCCAGTCAGTTTGCCATTCTCTAAGCGGTTAATACCCACATCAATGACAATAGCCCCCTGTTTTATCCATTCACCTGGAATAAAGTTGGGTTTGCCTACGGCAACCACTAATAAGTCAGCGCGGCGAACTTGTTCTTCCAGATTATTCGTCCAGCGATGACAAACTGTGGTTGTGCAACCGGCCAGCAATAATTCCAACGCCATAGGACGACCAACAATATTTGAGGCACCTACCACAACTGCTTCGAGTCCTTTGAGATCAACACCGGTAGTGCGAAGTAAGGTAATCACGCCTCTTGGGGTGCAAGGTCTGAGTTGTGGATTGCGTTGAGCAAGACGGCCAATATTGTATGGATGGAAACCATCGACGTCTTTATGTGGCGCAATTCGCTCAATGACGGTTTCCGCAGAGATGTGTTGTGGCAGTGGAAGTTGAACGAGAATGCCATCAATCTCATCATCTTGATTTAAGGTATCAATCAAAGATAGTAACTCTTCCTCGGATGTTGTTTCCGGAAGATCATAGGCTTCAGATTTAAATCCGATTTCTTCACAGCTTTTCCGCTTACTGCCTACATAGACCTGAGATGCCGGGTTAGCGCCTATCAATACGACCGCAAGACCTGGACGACGTTTACCTTCAGCTAGTCGTTCTGTTGTCGCTAATTTCAGTTGTTGTTTGAGGTCAGCTGCAACTGCTTTGCCATCGATAATCTTTGCGCTCATTCAATCATTCCCGCTTATGCAAAAGCCGCTATGATCGCATGATGTGAGCCGAACAGCAAAAAATATCAAAACAGTGATTGACTCTTAAATTCTAACCACGTATTATTTCGCCTTCTTCGGGGATGACTTCTCGAATTAAGTCGGGGCATAGCGCAGTCTGGTAGCGCATCTGGTTTGGGACCAGAGGGTCGGGAGTTCGAATCTCTCTGCCCCGACCACTTCTTAACCCATGTCCTCGCTTAGTAAAAATCATATGCGCCCGTAGCTCATCTGGATAGAGCATCGGCCTTCTAAGCCGAGGGTAGCAGGTTCGAGTCCTGCCGGGCGTACCATATTCTTATCCTTCCATATTACTGACCTTTTAAAAAAAACAATCAAACATGATTATTTTTGATGCTGTTTTTTATTGTCTAGAATAATGCGTCAAGTTTTTTAAAAAGACGGCTTCTGCGTTGCTTCCAAGTCCGACTAATGCTACTTTTAGCTGGCAAATATTCAATTCACTCAAATAGAAGAGCTATCTGTGTCAAGGAAAACACTTTTTGTTACTGGGGGAGCTGGATTTATTGGTTCAGCTTTAATTCGCCGTCTTATTGAAGTCAGTGATTATCATATTGTTAATATCGACAAACTGACTTACGCAGGTAATCTTGAATCACTCTTATCTGTCGCTGACAGTAACCATTATCAGTTTGAACAGGCTGATATATGCGATGCCGAAAAAATGGCGGCATTATTCACACAGTATCAACCCACAGCCATAATGCACTTAGCCGCTGAATCCCATGTCGATCGCTCGATTGATGGTCCCGCTGATTTTGTGCAAACTAATTTAGTGGGTACCTACGTTTTACTAGAAGCCGCAAGACAATATTGGAAAAAGCTTGATAAAGAAGCGGCGACACAATTTCGTTTCCATCATATTTCCACCGATGAGGTGTATGGCACATTAGGTGAATCGGGATTGTTCGAAGAGACTACGCCTTACCAACCTAATTCTCCATATTCAGCTACTAAAGCTGGTAGTGATCATTTGGTTCGTGCATGGCATCACACCTACGGTTTGCCGGTAGTAATGACCAATTGTTCCAATAATTATGGGCCTTATCAGTTTCCTGAAAAATTAATTCCACTCATCATTAATAATGCATTGGTGGGTAAACCCTTACCGGTTTATGGTAAAGGCGATAACATTCGCGACTGGCTATTTGTTGATGATCACGCTGAAGCCCTACAAATCGTACTGGAAAATGGTAAATTAGGTGAAAGCTACAATATTGGTGGTTTTAACGAACACACCAATCTGGATGTGGTACATCGCGTTTGTGACATTCTGGATGAGTTATTACCAGACTCTGAACATAAACCTCATCGTAATTTGATTACCTTCGTTACTGATCGTCCGGGACATGATCAACGCTATGCTATTGATGCCAGCAAAATTGAGCGTGAACTAGGCTGGAAACCAAAAGAAACGTTTGCGAGTGGCTTACGGAAAACGGTTGAATGGTATATCAATAACCGTGAATGGAATGAACGTGTTATGGACGGTAGTTATCAGCAAGAACGTCTTGGTCTGGGAGAACAGGCATCATGAGTCAGCGTAAAGGCATTATTCTCGCCGGTGGCAGTGGTACGCGTTTACATCCAGTCACACAGTCCATAAGTAAACAGTTACTCCCTGTTTATGACAAACCTATGATTTATTATCCTCTTTCGACATTAATGTTGGCGGGGATGAGAGAAATCTGCATTATTTCAACACCTCAGGATACGCCACGATTGCAACAACTGTTGGGCGATGGCCATCAGTGGGGGCTTGAGTTAACTTATGTCGTACAGGAAAAACCAGAAGGGATTGCTCAGGCATTTACCCTAACAAAATCTTTTATTGGTGATAGCAGTACGGCTTTAGTGCTGGGCGATAACGTTTATTATGGCCATGATTTAGCGGATTTAATGTCGGAAGCGGATGACAGACAAGAAGGGGCAACAGTGTTTGCCTATCCGGTGTTTGATCCAGAACGTTATGGTGTGGTCGAGTTTGATGATGCAGGAAAGGCATTAAGTATCGAAGAAAAACCAGCTAAACCTAAATCACGCTATGCCATCACTGGACTCTACTTTTACGACAATCAGGTTGTTGATATTGCAGAAAGTCTGAAACCTTCCGCACGTGGGGAGTATGAGATAACGGATGTGAACCAACACTATTTAGACAAGGGCGAGTTGCACGTGGAAGTCATGGGCCGGGGCATGGCTTGGCTGGATACAGGCACACATGATTCGTTACTTGAAGCATCACAATTTATTCAAACCATAGAAAAACGTCAGGGGTTGAAAGTGATGTGTCCTGAAGAAATTGCTTATCGACAAGGTTACATTGATGCGGATCAGCTTCTAGCATTAGCTAAACCATTAGTAAAAAGTGGCTATGGCGATTATCTGATGAACTTAATTCACGAAAAGATTTATTAAATGCAAGTTATTGAAACGACACTGCCGGATGTGAAAATTCTTAAACCCAGAGTTTTTGGCGATGAACGAGGGTTTTTTATGGAAAGCTTCAATAAAAAACAATTTGAAGCACTCACTGGCGTGGACACCGAATTTGTCCAAGACAATCACTCAAGATCTTCACAAAATGTTTTACGTGGTCTGCATTATCAAATCCAACATGCGCAAGGTAAATTAGTACGAGTGATTTCAGGCGAAGTGTATGATGTGGCTGTGGATTTGAGACAGTCATCATCGACGTTTGGTCAATGGGTAGGGGTTCATCTCAAAGCAGAAAATCATGATATGTTGTGGGTGCCGCCAGGCTTTGCCCATGGCTTTTTTGTATTAAGTGAATCTGCCGATTTTTTATATAAAACCACAGATTATTATGCGCCGGAACATGAACGCTGTTTGTTATGGAATGATCCCGCCTTGGATATCGATTGGCCTTTGTTAGGTAAATCGCCATCTCTATCTGCGAAAGATCAGCAGGGAGCACATTTTAACGAAGCGGAATTCTACGATTAATGCGTATTTTAATAACCGGAAAGTATGGTCAGGTAGGGCATGAGTTAACAAGAAGCCTGTCTTGTCTTGGTGATGTTATTGCCACTGACAGTAAAACACTCGATCTAAGCAAGACAGAAGAGTTAGCTGAAAAAGTAGAAAAATTGGCACCCGATTTAATTGTCAATGCGGCAGCCTATACAGCTGTTGATAAAGCTGAGACTGAACAAGAGCTGGCATATAAGGTCAATGCTCTTGCCCCACAGATATTAGCTGAAGTCGCCAAAAAGTGTGATATCCCGCTTATTCATTACTCAACCGATTATGTATTTAATGGCTGTAGTGATAGAGCCTGGACCGAAGACGCGGAAACTCAGCCGCTCAATGTGTATGGCAGAACAAAATTGGCGGGTGAATTGGCTATTAGTAATGCCACAGATAAATATCTGATCTTCAGAACCAGTTGGGTCTATGGTGCAAGAGGGGCTAACTTTCTCAATACGATGAAAAGGTTAGCGATTGATAAGGTGCAGTTATCCATCGTTCATGACCAGATAGGTACACCAACATGGGCTCGTCACATCGCTGACGTAACGGCGCAAGTCATTTCGCAAAGTCACCAACAAACAGACTTCTGGCAGAACCATAGCGGTGTATACCATCTATCTGGTGCCGGCCGAGCCAGTTGGTTTGATTTTGCCCAGCAAATATTTAATTTAATGGCTGCACAAGGACACTCAGTGCCGAAGCTTCATCCTATCTCCACGCGTGATTATCCAACGCCGGCAAATCGTCCAGCTAATTCTTTACTCGATAATACAAAGTTAAAACAACATTTTGACCTTGCTTTGCCAGACTGGCAAACCACACTGGAGTGGGTAATGAGCGGAGAAGAGTGATAATCTTCTGTCTTCTTGAAGTGTATTAGCCAAAACTTGCTGAGTGTATTACGTTGACATACCCATCAATTGTAAAAAAAATGGGCCTATGGTTTTTGAACAGACCTCGGCCAATAAAAAGAACGATCAGTGTCATACTGGATTTTTTAGCCATCCCATTCTCATTATGGTTAGCTTTTTCTTTACGCTTAGGTGAGTTTTATATTCCGCCGAACCAGCAGTTATGGATCTTTGTTCTTGCCCCCGTTCTCGCTATCCCCATTTTTATAAAGTCAGGTTTATATCGGGCGATTATTCGTTATATCGGCATGGATGCTATCTGGACAATTGCCAAGGCTGTATTGCTGTTTACCTTGATTTTTTCTGTCATCGTGTTGACCGCTGATGACTTGGCCGGGTTAGTGCCCAGAACGGTTTATGCCATTCAAGCAATCATCTTGATGTTGTTTGTAGGGGGGAGTCGCATGATGGCGAGATGGTTGATAGTGAAAAGCGATCATCATCTCTGGAAAGAGCTCAATGCCGTTCGTTATATTCCACCTGTCTTAATTTATGGAGCTGGACGAGCTGGCGCACAAGCCGCAGCATTGATGAAATTGAGTAACCAGATGCGTCCCGTGGCGTTTATTGACGATAACGCAACATTGTGGCGACAACAAATTAATGGCATGACGGTTTATGGTGTTGACCAGCTTGCCAGGCTGATTGAACGTTTTAAGGTCAGAGACATTTTACTGGCAATGCCATCGGCGGGTCGTCGTCGCAGAAGTGAGATATTAAAACTGCTGGAGCATTATCCTGTCCACGTCAGAACATTACCTGATTTGATGGATATTGCAGAAGGACGCCTGGAAGTTTCTGATATTCAGGAAGTGGATATCGCTGATTTATTAGGTCGTGAACCTGTAGCACCGATTAATAATTTGTTAAGCAAAAATATCACGGATAAAGCGGTGATGGTGACCGGTGCTGGTGGTTCTATTGGTTCAGAGCTTTGTCGGCAAGTTATCCATTTATCGCCATCCTGTCTGGTTCTTTATGAAGCGAGCGAAATTAATCTTTATCAAATTGAGCGTGAACTGGCGTCATTAGCTTTAGATATTCCTGTTTACTCTATGCTGGGAACAGTGCTTAATCAGCAGCGTGTTGAGATGGTATGTCGGCGTTTTGGCGTGAATACGATTTATCATGCAGCGGCCTATAAGCATGTGCCAATTGTCGAGAGAAATACCAATGAAGGTATCCGTAATAATGTGTTTGGCACACTGCATTGCGCGCAGGCTGCGATTGATGCCGAGGTGGAGACTTTTGTACTTATCTCAACAGATAAGGCTGTTCGTCCAACCAATACCATGGGGGCAACAAAGCGCTTTGCAGAGTTAGTACTGCAGGCTTTTGCTGAATCAAAAACGTTGTATAACAAAACACGCTTTACCATGGTCAGGTTTGGTAATGTCTTGGGCTCATCGGGATCTGTGGTGCCATTATTCCGAGACCAGATTGCCAAAGGTGGACCGGTAACGGTGACTGACCCTGAGATCATCCGCTATTTTATGACAATTCCTGAAGCTGCAGCCTTAGTTATTCAGGCTGGCGCCATGGGCAAAGGTGGTGATGTCTTTGTGCTCGATATGGGCGAACCGGTCAAGATTGTTGATTTAGCCAGACGTATGATCCATTTAAGTGGGTTCACCGTACGTGACAACGATAACCCAAATGGTGATATTGAAATTGCCTATACTGGTCTCAGACCCGGTGAAAAGCTTTATGAAGAACTGCTCATCGGTGATAATGTATCGGCGACCGAACATGAGAAAATAATGCGGGCAGAAGAATGTGTGATTGAGTGGCCAGCTTTGGTAACAATCATTCGAGAACTGGAACTCGCTAACAAACATGATGACTGTCAAAAAGCACGAGCTATATTGCTAGACACGATTGATGGATTTATTCCTCAATGTGAGTTAAGTGATTGGCTGGGGAACGATGTCTAGAATTGCATTCTTTATATTGCCAGAGTCTCAGTTAAACTATACTGGTGCTGTATTTCAAGAGGATTTAATTTAGTGTGTGGAATAGTAGGCGGAATCGCTGAAAGGAATGTTAGCCCCATCTTGATGGAAGGGTTACGAAGACTGGAATATCGCGGTTATGATTCGTCTGGAATGGCGCTGCTTGATGATGTCAACGCACTGCATCGTGTACGATCTTTGGGAAAAATACAACAACTTCAGGATAAAGTTGATCAATTAAATGCCCCGTTTACTGGTCGAATCGGTATTGCTCACACACGTTGGGCAACGCATGGTATACCCTCTGAAAATAATGCTCATCCACACATTTGTAATAACCAAGTGGCAGTGGTTCACAACGGTATTATTGAAAACTATCAATCCTTAAAACAAAAACAACTTGCTCAAGGCTATCGCTTTACTTCTGAAACCGATACTGAAGTCGTTGCTCATGAAATTCACGCAGAACTGCAACAGGATAATGATCTTTTACAGGCGGTTTTGCGTTCTCTGAAAGTCTTTGATGGGGCCTACGCTCTAGGCGTAATGGATAAGTCTCATCCAGATATGCTGGTGGCTGCCAGAAAGGGAAGTCCACTGGTTATAGGTATTGGGATTGGTGAACACTTCATTGCTTCGGACGTCTCGGCGTTGCTTCCCGTTACACAGAATTTTATTTTTCTAGAAGACGGTGATGTTGCCAAGTTAACCCGGGACAAGGTAGAAATTTATAGTGCGGCAACAGGTGAACTAGTTGAGCGCCCTGTAAAACAGTCAAGCCTGAATATTACCTCGGTTGAGCTGGGTGAGCATCGCCATTACATGCACAAAGAGATATTTGAACAGCCCCAAGCCGTGATTGATACGTTAGAAGGGCGTATCACACAGGATCAGGTTTTGGTATCGAGTTTTGGCCCCAAAGCTGAGCAAATCTTTAAAACGGTTGAGCAAATTCACATCATCGCTTGTGGAACAAGCTATCACGCGGGTATGGTCACTAAATATTGGATGGAAGATATTATCGGTCTGCCATGTCAGGTTGAAGTGGCCAGTGAGTTTCGCTATCGCAATCCGGTGATTCTGAATAACACGTTGTTTGTAATGATAAGTCAATCAGGCGAAACCGCTGATACACTGGCGGCACTGCATCAGGTTAATCATTACAGAAAAGTTCATGATCTTAATGGCATTACTACATTGAGTATCTGTAATGTGGCTGAGAGCAGTCTGACACGTGATGCTGACATGACTTATCTGACGCATGCCGGGCCTGAAATCGGTGTGGCGTCAACCAAATCATTTACTACTCAGCTTGTTGTACTGGCTTTACTACTCACAAGCTTAGGTAAAGTCCAAAAAAGATTAAGTAAAGAGCGTGAATCCATGATCGCAGGTGGTTTGCAGAAACTACCTAATTTGATTCGTATGGCCCTCGAACATGAAGAGGAGATTCGTGATATCTCCCAGTTATTCGCTGATAAACAACATGCTTTATTTCTAGGACGTGGAACGATGTTCCCCATAGCTCTGGAAGGGGCTTTAAAATTAAAAGAAATCAGTTATATTCATGCAGAGGCCTATCCTGCAGGTGAACTGAAGCATGGTCCTTTGGCTTTAATCGATGAAACCATGCCCGTTATTGCTATCGCCCCTCTTGATGATTTATTGGAAAAGTTAAAATCCAATTTACAGGAAGTCAAAGCTCGAGGCGGGCAGATGATTGTGTTTGAAGATGAACGCAGCGATATCAGTTCAGAGACCAGTTTCAAAGTAGTGAAAGCTACGACCAATGTCGGTCGAATTACCGCTCCTATTACTTACAATATCTTATTGCAGTTATTGTGTTACCACGTTGCCTTAATTAAAGGCACTGATGTGGATCAACCGAGAAATTTAGCGAAATCCGTTACAGTTGAGTGAAAATATGAAAATAGCAATCGCAGGGACAGGGTATGTTGGCCTTTCACTGGCCGTCTTATTAGCTCAAAAGCATCAAGTCGTGGCTTTAGATATTATTGAGGAGAAGGTAAACCTGCTCAATAACAAAAAATCGCCAATCGTTGATGCTGAAATTGAAGATTTTTTACAAAATAAAACACTAGATTTTCGGGCGACACTGGATAAAGCGGATGCCTATAACGATGCTGATTACGTCGTCATTGCCACGCCAACCGATTACGACCCAGATACCAACTATTTCAATACAAAGTCTGTAGAAGCGGTTATTCAGGATGTAAAAAGCATTAACCCTGATGCGGTAATGATTATTAAATCTACTGTACCAGTTGGGTATACTGCAGAAATCAAGCAACGTTTTGGTGTTGATAATATTTTCTTCTCACCAGAGTTTTTAAGAGAAGGTAAGGCGCTTTACGATAATCTCTATCCTTCACGGATTGTGGTGGGAGAGAAAAGTGAGCGTGCAGAAACCTTTGCTAATTTACTGGTTGAAGGCTCGCTAAAACCAGATGTCGCCGTTCTGGTGACTGACAGCACAGAAGCCGAAGCGATTAAGTTATTCTCGAATACTTACCTTGCTATGCGGGTGGCGTACTTTAATGAGCTTGATAGTTACGCAGAAGCCCACGGTTTGGACTCACGTCAGATTATCGAAGGTGTCGGTTTAGATCCACGCATTGGTAGTCACTATAACAATCCTTCTTTTGGCTATGGTGGTTATTGTTTGCCAAAAGATACTAAGCAATTATTGGCCAATTACGAAGATGTGCCTAATAACATCATCAAAGCGATTGTTGATGCCAATACCACTCGAAAAGACTTTATTGCCAATTCGATCATCAATAGAAACCCTAAAGTGGTTGGTATTTATCGTTTAGTCATGAAATCAGGTTCTGATAATTTTAGAGCCTCAGCAATTCAAGGCGTGATGAAACGTATTAAAGCCAAGGGTATCGAGGTTATCGTTTATGAGCCTGTACTTGAGGATGCTGAGTTTTTTAGATCAAAAGTCGTTAATGATCTCCAGCAGTTTAAAACTCAGGCTGATGTGATTCTAGCTAATCGCGTCACTGAAGATATTATTGATGTGAAAGATAAAATCTATACACGAGATTTATTCGGTGGTGATGCTTAGAATGAGAAATTGATCACTGAGTAAACGTCTTATTAGTTATAAGATAAAGAAGTGGCATGGATGCCAATAAGAAATATCAAAGTAGACTGCCATGGATGGCGGGGAAATTTTATTTCTGGCATCTGTGCCACCCAAGTAAGCCGATCTAAACGCGTAGCTATTGGGATGTGTCTTCACTTTATCTTAAAATTATTTATCAAATTTTCTATCACGTCATCTCTCTGTTCATCTTCTCCTATTCATAAAACTTATATCGGGATTCGCAAAAGAATACTAATGTCATGAATCTCTATGGCAGGGTTAGTTTAACTTTAAGTTTAAACAGCTTATAACTATTTATTTTCTATAAAAATATAAAATAAACTTTGATTGTTCAGAGGTATTATTAATACTAGTTCTGAATGATAACGTCATTCCGTTTATACTTATCCGCAATTTTAAACAAATATTTAAGAAGAACAATCAGGATAGTCAATGAGTAAAGTTGCATTAATCACTGGCATTACAGGGCAAGATGGATCTTATTTAGCTGAATTCTTACTAGAAAAAGGCTATATCGTTCACGGAATTAAACGACGTGCATCAAGTTTTAACACACAACGCGTCGATCATATCTATCAAGATCCTCATGTCGATAATAAAAACTTTATATTGCACTACGGCGATTTAACGGACTCATCCAACCTGACTCGCATTTTACAACAAGTTAAACCTGACGAAGTCTATAACCTAGGCGCGCAGTCTCATGTCGCTGTCTCATTCGAGTCACCTGAGTACACCGCCGATGTTGATGCGATGGGTACGCTTAGACTCTTAGAAGCTATCCGATTGTTAGGTCTTGAAAAGAAAACACGCTTTTATCAAGCTTCTACTTCTGAACTTTATGGTTTAGTGCAAGAAATTCCTCAGAAAGAAACAACGCCTTTCTATCCTAGATCCCCTTATGCTGTTGCTAAACTCTATGCTTACTGGATCACGGTCAACTACCGCGAGTCTTATGGCATGTATGCCTGCAATGGCATTTTGTTTAATCACGAATCTCCTCGTCGTGGTGAAACCTTTGTCACCCGTAAAATTACTCGTGGTTTAGCTAATATTGCTCAGGGACTCGAAAAAAAACTCTACATGGGCAATATGGATGCATTGCGAGACTGGGGACATGCAAAAGATTATGTCCGTATGCAGTGGATGATGTTGCAACAAGAGCAGCCAGAAGATTTTGTTATAGCCACCGGGGTGCAATATTCTGTCCGTCAATTCATTGAGTGGGCAGCTAATGAGTTGGGTGTCACTCTTAAGTTTGAAGGCGAAGGTACTACAGAAAAAGCTATTGTTGTCTCAATCGAGGGTGAAAACGCTCCTGCTCTGAGTATTGGTGATGTCATTGTCGAAGTTGATGAACGTTATTTCCGACCTGCTGAGGTGGAAACTTTACTGGGTGAGCCTGCTAAGGCTAAACATGAATTAGGGTGGGAACCAGAAATTACCGTGCAAGAAATGTGTGCTGAAATGGTTGCTGAAGATCTTAATATTGCAAAACGTCATGCCTTACTGAAATTACATGGCCATGAAGTACCTGTGAGTGTTGAATAAATTATGAGCCTGAATATTTTTGTCGCTGGTCACAATGGTATGGTGGGATCAGCAATCATTCGTCAGTTAGAAAAAGACAAAAACAATCGCATTATCACTGCAGAACGTCGTGATTTAGATTTAACCAATCAGCAAGCAGTTAATCATTTTTTTCAATCTCATCAGATTGACCAAGTCTATCTCGCTGCTGCAAAAGTGGGGGGTATTCATGCCAATAATGAATATCCTGCTGAGTTTATTTATCAAAACATGATGATTGAAGCCAACATTATCCATGCTGCTCATCAGAATGATATTCAAAAGTTATTGTTTTTAGGCTCATCATGCATTTATCCCAAAAATGCAGAACAGCCTATGAAGGAAGAGGCTTTACTCACTGGTATTTTAGAGAGCACCAACGAGTCTTATGCTATTGCAAAAATTGCCGGTATTAAGTTGTGTGAAAGCTATAACCGACAATATGGACGAGATTATCGAAGCGTCATGCCTACAAATCTCTATGGTGAAAATGACAACTTCCACCCTGACAATTCTCATGTAATACCTGGGTTAATTCGACGTATCCACGAAGCAAAAGTGAACGACGATAAACAGGTTATTGCTTGGGGAAGTGGAAAACCGATGCGTGAATTTTTACATGTTGATGATATGGCCGAAGCATCAGTATTTGTTATGAATTTGGATATCAGTAAGTATCAACGGCACACTCATCCAATGCTTTCACATATAAATGTCGGAACAGGAGTTGACTGTACTATTCGGGAGTTGGTTGAGACGGTTGCGGAAGTCATAGGGTATCAAGGCGAGATTGTCTTTGATGTTACAAAACCTGATGGAACTATGCGAAAACTGATGGATGTCACAACAATTAACTCTCTTGGTTGGAAAGCAGGTATTTCGTTAGTTGATGGACTTGTTCGTACATACAGCTGGTTTACAGAAAATTTAAATAACTCAAGAACGTAGTGACATCTTCAAGTGATAGATAAGCTGAAAGTGTTTACTAACCACCGAGGACTTAGGCGTTATTTAGAAAACACGACATGGCTAATGGCTGAAAGGCTATTAAGAGTTGTGATAGGTTTGTTTGTTGGGGTTTGGGTTGCGAGATATTTAGGTCCTGCACAATTCGGTTTGTACAACTACGCACAAAGTTTTGTTTTTTTGTTCAGTGTTATTTCAACTTTAGGCTTGGATGGAGTTGTTGTACGTGAATTGGTAAATGATGATACTAAGAGGAACATTTTATTAGGAACTGCATTTGGCTTAAAACTAATCGGTGCAATTTTAATTTTCCCTATCTTAGCTGGCATATTCATTTTTATTGAACATGATTTATATACAAAACTCATAATTTTCATAATAGCGGGCTCACTAATATTCCAAAGTTTTAATGTAATTGATTATTACTATCAATCAAAAGTTCAGTCAAAATATGTAGCAATTGCAAACTCTATAAGCTTAGGGGTATCAAGCTTGACTAAAGTTGTGCTTATTTTAAATAACGCTCCATTGATTTCATTTGTATGGGTAATTGTCTTTGATACCGCGGTTCTTTGTTTGGGTTTATTGGTGAGCTACCGCTATGTCAGTGAGTTAAATCCAAGAGAGTGGTATTTTGATAGAGTAATGGCGAAAAGTCTTATAAAAAGCTCTCTACCATTAGCTTTCTCTGGTTTAGTTGCTTCTATTTATATGAAAATAGATCAGGTAATGATTAAAAACATAATGGGCGACGAGGCTGTTGGAGTCTATGCGGCGGCAGTTCGACTGAGTGAAGCTTTTTATTTTATTCCAATGATTATTGCAAATTCTCTATTTCCTGCAGTTCTCAATGCGAAGAAAGTTAGTCTAGATTTATACTACACACGACTACAGAGGTTATACACATTTATTGTCTGGAGTGCCGTTATAATCTCGGCCTTTATGACTTATACAAGTGACTGGTTGATAACCATTTTGTTTGGAGAAGAGTACATGGCTGCGACGGATGTACTAAAAATACACATTTGGGCGAGTGTTTTTGTTTATTTAGGTGTGGTCAGTGGTAGTTGGTATCTTTCTGAAAATTTACAAAGCTTAGCTTTCTTAAGAACATTTTATGGGATGTTAATCAACATTATACTTAATTTCTCACTGGTTCCCGTATATGGAATAGGGGGAGCAGCCTTTGCAACTCTGATCAGTTATGCCGTAGCTGGTTTTTTCTTCGACTTTTTTACAAAAAAAACTCGTGTGACGTTTTACATGAAGTTAAAAGCATTCTTTTTTAAGGTTAATTTATGATAATAAAATTGTTTAAATGGATTTTGCCTGATGCTCTTAAGAAGCAGCTAACCAACTTTCGGATACTTGCTTCTGAATACGGCCAGTTCAAAACAATCAAAAATTGGGATTGTGTGGATTCCACTGATGAAAAAATCCCATGGTACACATATCCGTCAATTGAGTATCTTAGAAATTTAGACTTTTCAGGTAAAAAAATATTAGAGTTTGGTAGCGGTAACTCCTCGTCTTTTTGGGCTTCAAGAGCGAGACAAGTTACATCTATTGAACATGATGAAGAATGGTATCTGAAGACAAAGAAAAAAATTATGGGCAACCAAAAAATAATATACAGAAATAAAGAAACATACACAGACATACCGTCAGGAAGTTATGATGTAGTTATTATTGATGGGATTGAACGTGAAGCATGTGCAAAAAAGATTAGTTCTTTTTTAAATAAAGAAACAAATCAAGGGGTGATGGTAATTTTAGATAACTCCGATTGGTATAAGAATACAGCAAAATATTTGAGGGACGAAATGAACTTTATAGAAATAGATTTTCATGGGTTCGGTCCAATAAATAACTATACATGGACGACTTCTATCTTTTTATCACGAGACTTTAATTTCCAACCAGTAGCCAATGTCCAGCCTGTTTTCTCTATGTCAGCAAGTATACAGCATGCAGATTAAGATTCTGAAGAAGTTCACCCTCGATTGTCTGATTAATTTTTTTTCCAAAATATGGTACGGGTACTATTCAACTCTTTCCTTCTCACAAGAAGGAGAAGATATGATCTTGCGTCGTATTTTTGATGGCAAAAAAAAGGGGGTTTATGTGGATGTAGGTGCACATCACCCTAAAAGGTTTTCAAATACTTATTCTTTATATAGAGAATTCGGGTGGAGTGGTATCAATATTGAGCCGAACCCAGACTTGTTTAATTTATTTAATAGTTTAAGAAGAAGAGATATCAACTTAAATATTGGTATTTCATGTCAATCAAAAAAATTGGATTATTACATGTTTGATGAGCCAGCCTTAAATACATTTGATGTTAATGTTTTGAATGACCGATTAGCACAAACACGATACAAACATATTAAAACAATAAGTGTTGAGGTTGAGCCTTTATCAGATATATTTGATAAATACCTTAATGGGCAGCGAATAGATTTTTTATCGATAGATGTCGAAGGTTTTGATTTAGATGTGCTTAAGTCGAATGATTGGGAAAAATATCGCCCAAGCTGGGTATTAACTGAACAACTCAATTTAAGCAATATCGAAAGCTTAGATTTTGAGATACATGAATATATGAAGTCTATCAATTATGTTTTGTTTGCAAAAACATTTAATACTTTGTTTTACAAAGAGGCTAGGAAGTGACCTTAGCACCGATAGTTCTATTTGTGTATAACCGTCCGTGGCATACTCAGCAAACAATTGAAGCACTTCAAAAAAATAGTCTTGCTACAGATAGTGAGCTTTTTATATACAGTGATGCTCCAAAAAATGATAGCGCAATACCTCTAGTCAAGGCTGTAAGAGAATATATAAAATCAATCAAAGGATTTAAAAACGTATCGATCATAGAGCGTCGAACTAACTATGGCTTGGCGAGTTCAATAATTGATGGTGTTACGAGAATTACTAATGAGTTTGGAAAGGTAATCGTTCTAGAGGATGATCTTGTAACCAGTCCACATTTTCTTAACTACATGAATGATGGGTTGTCATTGTATGAAAATGATGAGAATGTAGCTTCCATACATGGATATATCTATCCAATCGATAAACTTCCAGAGACTTTTTTTATTAAAGGTGCTGATTGCTGGGGCTGGGCTACATGGAAACGAGCCTGGAATATTTTTGAGCCAGATGGAAAAGTTTTGTTGGAAAAGTTAACGTCTAGTGGACTGCAAAACGAGGCTGATTTCAATGGTAGTTATCAGTATACGAAAATGCTTGAAGACCAAATCATAGGGAAAAATAACTCATGGGCTATCAGATGGTACATGTCAGCATTTCTTGAAGATATGTTAACTCTATATCCTGGGAAATCATTTGTTGAAAATATCGGTAATGATGGTAGTGGCACACATAGTGAGGAAACAAAAGTCTTTTCAGCTATTCCTAATGCTTGTTTTACTGAACTAACAAAAATAAACGTAGTTGAAAACTCTCATTGTCGGAAACGGATAGAGGAATTCTTTTTATCAATGAAGAGAAATATTTTTTACCGTATCTACAATAAGATTATCACAGTTTTTAAATGAATCAGTTAATAAAATCATTCATTCCACCAATATTGTTAAACGTAATAAAACGTTTTCGTAAAAGAAAGTATGGCTGGGTGGGGAATTATACTTCCTGGGAAAGTGCACAAGCAGATTCTACTGGATATGACTCATCAGTCGTTCTTGAAAAAGTCAAAAACTCTTTATTAAAAGTTAAGAACGGTGATGCGGTTTTTGAGAGAGATAGTGTGCTTTTTGACGAGATTCAGTATTCATGGCCTTTATTAAGCAGTCTTTTAGTGTCTGGTTTCAATCATGCTGAGTTAAGAGTGCTTGATTTTGGTGGTAGTCTAGGCAGTACTTACTTCCAATATAAAAAGTTTTTGAGTCTGATTGAGAATGTCTCTTGGTCTGTAGTTGAACAAGCTGGTTTTGTAACGGTAGGTAAAGAACTTTTTGAGGATGAGCATCTTAAGTTTTTTTACAATATTGAGGAATGTATGGCATTTCAGCAACCTAATGTTCTGTTGTTCTCCAGTGTTCTTCAGTATATTGATGAGCCCTATAAGCTTCTTGACAAGATATTAGCCTCTGACATTGAGTTTGTAGCAATTGATCGTATGCCATTTATATATGAAGACACCGATCAAATAAAAGTTCAGATAGTTCCTCCCTGGATATATAGTGCTAGTTATCCTTGCTGGTTTTTTAGTCATGGTAAATTTATTGAGTACATGTCATCCAGAAACTACTATCTCGTTGAGAGTTTTAAGGGGCTGGAAGGAGATGTAGATGGTGCTAGTTTCATTGGTATGCTTTTTAAAAAGCACATTGCTTAAGAATATTACTGGCTAAAGAAATGAATCACTACTGCACTCTATTTGATAGTAATTATTTAAGCCGTGGCTTAGCGATGTATGAATCCTTAAAGCTACAAACAACAGCTTTCCACCTATATATTTTCGCATTCGATGATAAAGCTTATAAGCTGCTAACAAAACTTAATCTCGAATTTGTCACTGTCATCTCTCTCGAACAGTTCGAAGATGAGAAGCTTTTATCTATTAAGCATACACGTGGAGCAGGAGAATATTGCTGGACATGCACACCTTCGACAATTAAATATTGTATTGAAACGTTTAAGCTGGATGAATGCACCTACCTCGATGCCGATTTGTATTTTTTTGGCGACCCAGCAATCTTAATTGAAGAAATGGGCGATAAGTCTATTTTGCTCACAGAACATCGTTATACTCCTGCGTATGATCAAAGCAGCACCAGTGGCATATATTGTGTACAGTTTATGACTTTCAAAAATACTTTTGATGGTATGAAAGCATTGAATTGGTGGCGTGAGGCATGTATTGATTGGTGTTTTGCTCATTTTGAAGATGGTAAGTTTGGAGATCAAAAATATTTAGATGATTGGACTGTCCGGTTTGAGGGGGTGCATGTACTCCAGCATTTAGGTGGGGGAGTAGCTCCTTGGAATGTTCAGCAATACGACTTATCTAGCTCTCGATTTGAATTAATTTTTTACCATTTCCATAACTTCAAATTTATTACTAAAGACAAAGTCGAATTAGGTCTTTATTTTTTAAATAAAAAAAATATATCTCTTCTCTATAAACCCTATGTGATTCACTTACAGCAAATAAGCCAGATGATTCAGTCTCTTGATAGCTCTAGTTGTTATAGTGGTATTTCAGGAAAGAAACCTTTTCATTGGAAAGATCCGATTAGAGTTCTAAAAAGAAAAATGAAGAGAATATATAACGTCTATGATACCGATTTTATAACAAAGGAATAGAATGGCATATTTGATTGATTTACCAACGTTTGGTGATGAAAGAGGCAAACTGACAATCATAGAAAAGGTGCTTCCTTTCGAAATTAAACGGTTTTATTATGTTTATGATGTCAGAGGGAAAAGAGGTGGACATCGACATCACAAGACGGTCCAGGCTTTAGTTTCACTTGGCGGAAGTTGTGAAATATATATTAATAATGGCATAGAAGAACAAACGTTCATTTTAGATGAATCTGATAAGTGTTTGATTGTTGAACCTGAGGATTGGCACACGATGGATAACTTTACTCCAGGTTCCACATTATTAGTATTCGCCTCAGAGTATTACGATGTGAATGACTATATTGATGAGCCATATTAATGATCGAATATGAAAATCTAAGAAAGGTGAATGAGAAATTATTTGGAGATTACAAAGAAAGTTTTCAGAATTTTCTCGATAGTGGCTGGTACATATTAGGTGAAAATGTCTCTTTATTCGAAGATGCATTTGCCGACTATTGTCGTTCTGAATACTGTGTTGGTCTAGCATCAGGTTTAGACGCACTTATTCTTGCTATTGATGCCTTTGACTTCCCTGAAGGCAGTGAAATTATTGTTCCTTCAAATACATATATTGCGACGATTCTTTCTATTGTTCGTAATGGGTTTAAACCTGTTTTAGTTGAACCAGATATTAATACCTATAATATCGACCCGGCTAAAATAGAAGAAAATATTACTGATAAAACCAGAGCAATACTTGTCGTGCATTTATATGGTAAAGCCTGTGATATGGATTCAATATCTGCTTTATCAACAAAATATGATTTAAAAATCATTGAAGACTGTGCGCAGGCGCATGGGGCAACTTATAAAGCCCAAAAAGTTGGAAGTTTTGGGGTTGGTTGCTTTAGTTTTTATCCGACTAAAAATCTTGGTGCATTAGGTGATGCCGGTGCTATCACATGTTCCGACAAAGACTATCAAGAACGTATTCAAGCCCTGAGAAATTATGGTAGTCAGAAAAAGTACTACAACGATATTATTGGCTATAACTCCAGGCTAGATGAAATTCAAGCAGCATTTCTGTCTATAAAATTAAATGTCTTGGACGATATCAACAATCATAAACGTTCTTTAGCAAAACTTTATTTGGAACACCTAAATGACAAGTTCATCAAACCTGTTGTTGATGAAGATTATTTCGATGTTTATCACATTTTTAATGTTAGAACTGATCGGCGTGATGAGTTAAAAGAATATCTATTGAAGAACAACATCAAAACTGAAGTTCATTATCCTGTTCCTCCTATTAAACAAAAAGCGATGAAGAATGTTCTGCATGGGAACTATCCAATAAGTGACAAAATCCATCAAACAACGCTAAGTTTACCTATCTCATACTTTCATTCTGAAGATGATGTTTATCAAGTGATCGATATTATGAATAAATGGTGCTGATAAATGGTAAAAGATATCAATACTATGCCATTAATTACGGTTATTACTGTTGTCTATAATGGTATAGATTTTATTGAAAAAACCATCTTAAGTATTATTAATCAAACCTACAAAAGGATAGAGTTTATCATCATCGATGGTGGCTCTACTGATGGAACAGTAGAAGTTATCAGAAAATATGAACATTTGATTACATGCTGGGTTAGTGAACAAGATAAAGGGATTAGTGACGCCTTTAATAAAGGAATCAAACTAGCAAGTGGAGAATATGTCAACTTCCAGGGAGATGGCGACGGTTTTGTGGATGAAATATCACTTGAAAAAGTAGCAAAACAAATTGGCTCTAGGAGACCATTATTAGTTAGTGCCAAAATACGTCGCATTGATGAGGACGGCAACACTCTCTATATTTCAAAACAACCAAAGAAGTTTTCTAAAACGTCTCTTTTATTCAAGATGTCACTACCTCACCAAGGGTTGTTTGTTCACAGAGACTTTTTTAAGCAATATGGCTTGTTTGATCTCAATAATACTTACTGTATGGATTATGAGCATTTACTTAGAGCTTATAAGAACTTCCCAGAAGTTCTTATGGTGTCAGATGTAATAGCAAACTGGAGAGCAGATGGATTAGGCAATGGTCGGACACTGGATATTCTTAAAGAATATGATCAAATAAAACGGAAACATAAAATAGCTTCGAATATCATTTTATTGATGGTTAATTACTGGAGTGTTTCCAAATTCTTAATAAAAGCCGTATTGAATAAAGGCAGTTACTGATGATTGGTATTATCAATTATATTTTCAAAAATAATACTGGATTAGCAGTAATCAAATATTTGATATTAGGCTTTTTGTATCAGGTTTTTAAAAGAACCACACATTCAGTCATTTCACGAAAAATTTTTAATGGGAAGAAATTATTTTTATACCCAACATGCAATATTTCTACGATGTTTATGTATACCGATATTCCCGATAAAAATGAACTTTTACATCTTAGAGGTTTGATTAAAAACTCAGATAAAAGCGTTATGTTTTTAGATATCGGAGCTAATATAGGTTCATATAGCGTGGCTGTTATGGATATATGTAATGATGTAATTGCTTTTGAGCCTCATCCATATACTAACATGCGATGTAAAATGAATTTTTTATTGAACGGTGTATCTGAAAAACGTGTAAAAAACTATGCTTTATCTAACAAGGTTGGAAAGATAAAATTCTCTGATTTCGGAGGAAGTTCCACAATTAATCATATCATAGATGAGGACTCGCAGAACGGTATCGAAGTCGAAGTTAGTACTTTAGATTTGTTTTGGGAAGACAGTTCTAATTGTCAAAATTTTAATTATGTGGTGAAAGTTGATGTAGAGGGATTTGAGAAGCAAGTTTTCGAGGGTGGAGAAAAGTTTTTAAAAGATGGTGCTGTTATTGGAATCATTTTTGAATGCTTTGATGATAATGAGGTGTTTGAACTTTTAAATAGTTATGGGTATTTAGATATCAAACGACTAAGTGCTAACAACTTTTTAGCAAAAAAATGAAGTCAAAAGATACTATTAACTGGGTCAATTCACTTAAATTTTGGGGGATACTCGCGGTAATTCTAGGACATATTACATCTCCATTATCGTCATTTATCTACACATGGCATATGCCCTTTTTTTTTATGATTTCTGGGTTTTTCATCAATATAGATACCAACATAAAAGAATATTTAAAAAAACAACTTCCAAGGTTATTTATACCCTATTTTTCTTTTGCTCTCATAGCTCTGATTGTTGAATCGATAAAAAGGCAAGCATTAAATAGGCCTGCGCTGGATTTCCATGATTCGCTTATCGGTGTTTTTGTATGGATGGATTTTGATGCTTTAAGCAGTAGTTATGCTTTTGTATTGTGGTTTTTACCAACATTGTTTTTTGCTCGATTTCTTGTTTATCTCCTCATGAAATCTAAACTGCAAGAGTGGATTATATTCTTTATTCTAGTTCTATTATTTGTACTGAGTTTTTATATTCAATTGCCTTTTGCACTCGACGAGGCGATGAATGCTGCAATTTTTGTTTTTTTGGGTTACTGGATATATCGGCTTGAGTATAACGTATTCTTAATAGCTCTTATTTGGCTTGGATTATATTATTACTTTGGTTCTAGTCCATTGGATATGGCTTCGAAGAACTATGAAAATATATCCCTAAATTTAGTTTTTGCAATAAGTTTTTGCATGCTATTAATCGCAATAGTAAAGAGAGTTTCTTATCATAATGCTTGGTTGACTCTGTGGGGAAGCAATACGATGTTATTGTTTATCCTTCATCCATATACAAACAATATCGCAACCTTGATTGTTGACAAACATATTAACGGGTTCTGGTGTATCAAACTGCTTATTTCTTTAATATTACTCCAGTGTGTCATCTTATTTAAGAGTCGTTACAGAAACTGGAGACTATTTAGATATGTATGACTATGTGATTGTCACTCATATCCCTGCTTTTTATAAAGTCAATTTATACAACGAACTCTCCAAAAAGCTGAATATTTATGTAATTTTTATTGCTGAAAACACTATTGAGCAAAGAGCTAATGATTTTAATGTGACCAAAGGTCTTAAATTTCCTCATTCCTTTTTAAATAAAGGGAGTTTCCAGAATCGAAATTTAAAAGTTAGTATTTCTGCGCTGAAGAGTGTGCTTGGTTCAGTTAAATATAAGAGGTTACTTATTCCTGGGTGGGATTTACCAGAATTTTGGTACTTGGTTCTTTCTCACCGAAAGTCTCAAAACTTTCTGGCTTTAGAATCTACAGCTATTGAAAGTTGCCATAACGGTATCAAAGGATGGATCAAACGTTTTTTTCTAAACCGCGTTGGAAGTGTTTTAGCTAGTGGTAAAGAGCATATTCATCTTTTAAATAATCTCAGATTTAAAGGCCAGATTATAACTACAGGTGGTGTTGGAATAATCAATAAACCTCTCTTTGATAGACAAAAAAAACAATATGAAAAAAAGTTTCTATTTATTGGACGACTCTCAGAAGTCAAAAATATTGATTTATTGGTAGATGTTTTTAATAGCCTGCCGGATTATGAGCTTACTATTATTGGCGATGGTCCTCTGTACAATTCTTTGAATATGTCTGTAAAGACTAATATTCATTTTCTGAGTAAAGTAGATAATAAGGCACTTGTAGATAGTTTCCTGAGTCATGATATTTTAATTTTACCTAGCTTAAGTGAGCCTTGGGGACTGGTAATTGAAGAAGCACTGTATTTTGGCGTACCGGTTATTGCATCAAGAAATTGTGGAGCTAGTGAATTAATTATGGACGGTTTGAATGGTTTCATCTTTGATCCTTTTGATAAAGAGCAACTGCTTTCTATAATTCAATCAATTAACGTTGATAAATATTCAGAACTACTCAGTGGTGTAGAAAAGTTTTCTATTAATGAAAAAGATAATAAGCAAGTCGCAGCGTATACCTCAGCAATACTTAATTTTGACTAAATTGAGAAGTTCCTAGAATGAAATTTATTTCGTATTCATTTCAACAAGGTGGAGCCGCGATCGCTGCAAAAAGGTTTGTTGAGCTTGCTGAGAAAGTGCTAAATAGGGAGGTCGAGTTAATATCTGTTAAACAAGGGCTTACATTTCATTTTCTGAAAAGAGTTATGGCATTTCTCTTAGTCAAACTACAAAATGATCGTAATCCTATCAAACATTCATTGAATTTGTTTTCTTATAAACCGTTATTAAATGAGTTTAGGCAAAATCAGCATACGCTTCACCACATTCATTGGATAAATAACGATACCTTGAGTATCTTTGATTTCGATAAAATACCGTCAGGTTCAATCATTACCCTGCATGATGAGTGGTTCTACTGTGGAGCAGAACATGTCTATAAAGTAGATGATGATTCATTGGATTTTATCAATGGATATTCATTGAATAAAAGAAACATACTTGGCATTAACTGGAACTTTATTATATGGAAAATTAAATATAAAAAGCTCAGTAGTAGACAAGATATCATCTTTACTGTGCCATCCAAATGGATGCTCAACAGAGCTTCTAAAAGTTTAATCCTCAAACATTCCAATATAAGACTATTGCCTAACCCAATTGATACATCGATTTTTAAGCCTCTTCACAAAGAACATCAATTACACTACAGAAAGTTGATTGGCATTTCTGAAGAGTCGATAGTGATTACTTTTGCGATATTCAACGGTAAAAATAATACACTTAAGGGTAATTCACAGCTTATAAGCGCGTTGCAAGAATGGAAGAGAGCTCTCTCTGATAAAGAATCAGAACGTATTACTTTAATTGTTTTTGGTGGGAATAAAAAACAATCTTCCATGTTATGTGGTTTTAGATGTGTAGAGATAGGCAGGATCAATGAGCAGGCTGAATTAGCATTAGTTTATTCAACGTCTAGCTGTGTTGTCGTTTCATCGCTAGTTGAGTCATTTGGTCAAGTAGCTGCTGAGGCTGCTTCATGTGGTGTACCTGTTGTCTGTTTTGATACCTCTGGCCTTAGAGATATTGTCATAGATAATGTAACAGGTTTTGTTGCTGAACGATTTAAACCAAAATCACTGATGAATAAATTACAATGCGCTATTTCAATGAGTGATAGTGAGCAACAAAAAATGCGAAGCAAAGCTAGAGAACATATTCTGACTCATTTTTCTTACTCTATAGTTGCTCAGAAATATGCAGAAATTATCAGTGATGCTGAAAAAATAAAAGCTTTGAATACTAAATGAAAATATCTATCATCACTGTCTGCTTCAATGCCGCGGAAACAATAAAATCCACAATTGATTCTATCGCTTCTCAAAGTTATCAGAATATTGAACACATCATTGTGGATGGCGGTTCTCAAGATGGTACACGTGAGATTATTGCTTCATCAGACTCTGTTTCAAAATACATCTTTGAACCTGATGATGGTATCTATGATGCAATGAATAAGGGAGTAAAAACCGCTTCAGGCGACATTGTCGGTATTCTCAATGCCGATGATTTTTATGCAAATGAAAACGTACTGAGTAATGTTGCTGCTGCTTTTTCAGACCCTTTAATTGATATTGTGTATGGTGATCTTGTTTATGTTGATAAAGAAAATACGGATAGGATCATAAGATACTGGAAGTCACGATGCTTTGTCCCAGGTCTTTTTCAACGCGGCTGGATGCCTGCACATCCTACTTTTTTTGTCAGAAAACACTATTTTGATGAACTTGGGTATTACGATACTGAATATAAAATTCAGTCTGACTTTGAGCTCACCATGCGGTTTCTAGAAATTTACCGTCTTACATCAGTGTACCTTCCTAATATAATGATAAAGATGCGAATAGGTGGAGCGAGTAATAACTCGTTAAGAAATATTATTAAAGGGAATATCGAGTCTTTTAAGGCATGTAAAAAAAATAACCTGAAAATTCCTTTTTATTTCAATTTAATAAAAACAGCATCACGACTACCTCAGTTCTGGCAGCGTCCATGAGACATTTATTGAAGCGTTATGGTTTTTTTGGCTCTATTAGGTTAGCGAGTGCATTAGTCGTAACCAAGATTTTTTATAAACCTGCTCGCCTTATACGCTTGCCTTTTTATATTCGCGGACGTTCTGCCGTTAAATGGGGGAAACATTTTACAACGGGTGTTGGGGTCCGAATTGATGCGCTTGGAACAAAACCACATCAGATCGTAATTGGTAATCGAGTCCAACTCAATGACTATGTTCACATTGGTGCTGTTGATCAAGTGGTGATTGGTAATGATGTTTTGATTGCAAGTAAGGTCTTCATTACTGATCATAACCATGGCTGCTACAGTAATGAACATATTGAATCATCACCAAGTGAGAATCCAACAGACCGGGAACTGTATTCTGCCCCGGTAATTATAGAGGATAAAGTCTGGATTGGAGAGTCTGTGTCGATCATGCCTGGAGTTAAAATAGGTCATGGTGCAATCATTGGTGCCGGTTCAGTTGTGACAAAAGATGTCGAAAAAAACACTATTGTAGTAGGTGTTCCAGCTAAAATAGTCAAAAAATATTGTTTCACTACAAAACGATGGATCAAAGTAAGAAATCAGGATGAATCTACCAAATAAAAAAGTAGCAGTGCTTTTGGCTACACATAATGGAATAAACTGGATTGAAGAGCAAGTCCATTCAATACTGGAGCAAAGGGATGTTGATGTCAGACTGATCATATCTGATGACGGTTCAACTGATGGGACATATCCCCTTGTAAAGCAACTTGCAAAAACTGATGCAAGAGTGACTCTGTTATCAGATCATTCTGCCGTAAACGGTGCCGGGAAAAATTTTTATCGGCTAATTAGGCAGGCTGATATTTTAGATGCTGATTTTGTAGCTTTTGCTGATCAAGATGACATATGGCTGAGTAATAAACTTGAATACCAGACTCATACATTGATTAAACGAAATGTTGATGCGATATCAGGAAATGTGGTCGCTTTCTGGGATGATGGACAATGTGCTTTTATTAATAAAGCCCAACCTCTCAAGCAATTAGATTATCTATTTGAGTCAGCTGGACCTGGCTGTTCCTTCTGTGTAACTAGAGCCTTGTTTGATGAGCTTCATGACTTTGTTCAGAAACATACAGATGAAAACCTTCCAGATCTTCATGATTGGCTAATTTATGCTTATGCAAGAGCGGCTAATTATCAATGGTATATAGAACAAAGACCACTCTTAAAATATCGACAGCATCTACACAATGTGGTGGGTGTACATAAAGGCTTCCGAGCATCTATAAAGAGATTGGTGACAGTAAAGCAGCGTTGGTATAGAAATCAGGTTCAACTACTTTCATATTTACTTTTAAGCTATTGTCAGGAAAGAAAAACATCGACATCTCTTATGCATCGTATGGTTAGATTAAACTTCTCTGACAGGCTTGTACTGGCATTTAATGTCAGTAAGTTCAGGAGGGAGCGTTCTCATCAATTAGTATTATCACTAATGCTAATCACTTATATATTCTGATGAAGTTTTTGGACTTTTTTAGTAAAAACTCTTGGTGGAGTATTTTAGGGGGGATTTTACCTGCTTGTGCTGCAGTTATTTGTCTGCCTTTATTGGCACTTCTACATGGAACTGAGATTTTTTCTTATGTTTCTCTTTTGTGCTCCATTTTTTTGTTCTTAGTTGTGTATGACTTTGGTTTATCAAGAAGCCTTCATCACTTTATACCCTCATTAGAGTCAGAGAAAGATATTAGTGAGTATCTCAAATCAGGGATGTTTATCGGGGGGCTCGTAGGGCTCGTAGGAATGGCAACAATTTATTTCTTCTCTGAGCCTTTTATAACTGGCTGGTTAAAACCTGCCGAAAAAATTCAGAATGAGTTGATTAACTCATTCAAGATTGTTGCTCTTGGCCTCATCCCTTCAATCTTAATTTCTGTGTATAGGGGAGCTTTAGAGGGAAAAGGTGAATTCAGAGTAGCTAATATTGCAAAAATGGTGTCTGGATGTAGCCTTTTTTTATTTCCTCTTCTTGTATATCCGCTCTCATCTTCGGTTTTTGCAGTAGCTGTTGCCTTGGTGACCTCTCGAATCTTTTCTTTCTATTTTTATTATTTATTATCCAGTAATTATTTACCTTCAATATTTAGGGTTGGAGGTGTTAAGAAGTTAAAAAATATAATTAATTATAGTTTTTATGCCGCGATAGCTGGATTTATATCATCAGGTTTTATTTTCTTAGATAGATTCTTTGTCGCAGGATATCTTTCAACGAGTGAATTATCTGTTTATATATTAAGTCAGGACATTATGAGCCGTTACCTTCTTTTACCCTGGTCTCTCGCTATTGTTTTAGTGCCCATTATGGCTAAGCCTGATAAGAGTCGTGATCAAGCGTATGCAGTTACTAACTGGTATAAAAAGGTTAGCTTGCTCAACTTATTTTACCTTTTAGGATTACTGTTGTTTTCTTTCATTATCACCACTGTTTTTGCTATGGAGGTGATTGATAAATCAACCAGTATTATCGTACTTGTCTTAGCTGTCGGTGTTATGGCTGCGGCCTATTCACAGTTACCTTTAGTCAGTTTGTTTGCGAAAGGGAAAGTTAAATTACTCATGTTCGTTTTTTTGTTTGAGAGTTTTCTATATGTATTGATCGCACCTAATGTATTTCAGACTTATGGCGCCCTAGGTGCTAGCTTTGTATGGTCAGCGAGACTCGTTTTTGAAGCTTTGCTTTTGCGTAGCATGCTAAATAGATATATCCGGAATAAATAAAGTGGAATTTATAAAGTTTCAATTAAAGCGAAATCAAGTACTAACTAATACCATCTATCTCACTTTGGGTCTTATTGCATTTTTATTAATGATCTCTGCGTCAAAAGACTGGAAAGATTACAAATGGTTATTTTTGCTTATTGAAGAAAAAAGCTGGATGGACTTGATTCTCTCATTTTCATTAACTCATGAAGTTGTATATTTCTGGAGCAGTAAGTTTTGGGGTGAGTTGATCGGTTTTAAATCATTTATCTTATTGACGACGATGGCCCTGTTAACGCTAAAGTTAAATTTCTACCAGAAAATGAGTGATAGAGCATGGCTAACCATTTTCTTTTATTGCTGTTTCTACCTTTTTTTATTGGAAGGAACTGTTCTCAGAGTTGCTTATGCCACCGCTCTAGTGATAATGGCGATTTATACTTTGTACGATAAGAAGCCAGTATTAAGCTTCTGCCTAATTCTCTTGTCATCACAAATTCACTTCACTTGCTTAGTTTTCTTGATTATATTTCCAATTTTCTATAGCAAACATTTTTTTACTGCTTTGGTAATAGTCTTCGTGCTATCACCCTTATTTATTTTTTTTAATATTTCACTCTTCCAGATAATAGAATTATTGTCGGCTTATATTAATCAAAAATATTTATTTTATGCTGATCCTACTATCGTTAGTGAGCAGAACCGCACTGGGCTATTCTTCTACTTTTTAGCGATATTTTATGCATTAAACCTTTTTGTGGTTTATACACTCAGAAACTCTATTTTTTCTGACCCTATGACCTGCTCCCCACTTTCTAATCCATAAATAACTTAGTAATGTTCATCACTTAAAAGGAAGATGAGCATGAAAAAACGATTTACAGAAGAACAAATTATTCAGGTTTTGAAAGAGGCAGAAGCGGG
>Ga0208016_100026_pt1 | contig 139052 bp, 103 predicted proteins | sample 28_taG_FD_184102 | JGI IMG/M metagenome (GOLD analysis project Ga0208016, IMG submission 184102) | Marine viral communities from Cariaco Basin, Caribbean Sea - 28_WHOI_OMZ (SPAdes) (version 2) | ecosystem: Environmental > Aquatic > Marine > Oceanic | place: Caribbean Sea: Cariaco Basin...
CATAAAACAACTTGGATAAGTCGTTTTCCAACCAGCCTTGGCGTAGAAACTTTACTTGTGCCCATTTCTTTTCAATAGGGTTCAAATCAGGGCTGTACGGTGGCAGCCATAGAATACGATGACCATGTCGGTTTAATAGCTTTTTGATACGTTTGTTCTTATGAAATCTGGTACTCGAGCATAGCTCTCCCCTTGCACTCGGGCAAAGCAGTGCTTTGCTTTATCCTCGCTTTCATGGCAGCTTCTACGCCGGATTTACTACAGCCCAAACGAGCAGCTCTTTCATAGTAGTAAGCGTCAGGATAGTCAGTAATGTCTTGTTTTAGGGCATCATTAGATATTTTGCGCGGTGCTCTGACGATGGGCTTGATACTGATGTCTTTTTTCCAGTTAATAATGGTGGTGGGACTCATATCATAAAGCTTGGCTGCGGTGCGCACGCTCATGCCTTGTTCAAGAGACTGTAGTACCTTTTTACGAAGGGTAATGGGGTATGTCATGGTAATTAGCGAGCTGGAATTTAGAATTATCGTAACAGTTCTTGGTAGGGTTTACTATACTTTGAATTATCACAGGTAAAGACAAGGTATTAGCTGATTTGAAATTCTAAAGAGATTTTTGCAACTATAAATAGGAGTTATATGATGAGCGAAGCTATTAATCCACAAGACATTGATCCACAAGACATACAACACAAATTTGAGCGTTGGTCTGCTCTACAGTCAAAATTATTACAGGCGCAGCAAGATTGGAGAGAGGCAGAAGCGCTACTGTCTGAGGTACAAGAGTATTATTTAAGTCCGCAGTGGATACAAGATCGTGAGGCTGATGTCACGATTAAGCACTCTGGTGAGGCTCATTCTATCTTTAGCGAAGACGGTATTTGGAATGCGATGACAGAGCATCAAGAGCAGGCGATTACTTGGATGCGCTTAGGGTTGGACGCTATCGACAAGTAGATCAAGGCGTTAGCACTTAGTGATTATCGGCCTGCGCGTTTGTTAGTGTTTATCAGATAAACGCCGCTTTACAAACCAACCAATAATAATGACAACGATAAGGATGCCAATACCTGTCGAGTAAGGGGCGAGCGTCGATTCAATAACCTCGTAGTTTTGGCCCATATAGTAACCCGCGAACGTCAGACCTGTCGTCCAAATGCTTGCACCAAGTGCGGAGAGCCCCAAAAACGGTAGCATCGGCATATTATTCATACCGGCAGGAATCGAGATGAACGAGCGGATACCAGGCACCATACGACCAAAGAATACCGCTTTTTTACCGTGCTTATCGAACCACTCATTGGTAGCTTTGATATCGTCAGGTTTTACAAAAACAAATTTGCCATATTTTTTGGTTAAGGCTATCAAGCGCTCTTCATTAAACACGCGGCCTAAATAGTACAGCGGTAACGCACCAAGTACCGCGCCAAGCGTCCCTGCTAGTATGGCAAGTATGAGATTAAGCTCACCATTTGAGGCGGCAAACCCAGCAGCAGGCATAATAACCTCGGAGGGAATAGGCGGAAAGACGTTTTCGGCAAACATGGCAAAGATAATGCCAAAGTAGCCAAACTTCGCCGTGATAGAGAGTACCCAGTCACTGATTTGACCCATAAAAAACCTTTATAATAGAATGAACAATACTGCTGCTAAGCCGAATCTTTAGGCAAAAGATACTAGCTCATCAGTGGTTTTTCAATTTAGAAGGTTTTACGCGCTGTGCAAGTTTCGTTAACGTATATCTAAATCATCAGCGTAGGCAAATAGCGCCGGCGCGCCTCCGGTATGCCAAAATAAGATGTTATCGGTTGCTTTGATTTGCTCGGTGGGTATCATTACATTGGGATTCTAGCCATTCGCTTAATTTAATAATATCATCCTGATTATTCCTTAATTCCTTGCAAACGAAGTAAAAGTTATCCCCTGTTAGAAATTCATGCATTGGAACTCTAACGATATTTTGTTTATAAGCATCATCCTGCATCATATAATTATTGGTAAGAGTAATACCCAGATTGTACCGTGCGGCTTCTATCGCTAATAGTACATGACTAAAATGATTTATCTTTATATCGCTTGGTAATTCAAATCCGCCTGCCTTACACCATCGCAGCCAATCCTCCGCTGTATTCTCGCTCGTATCTGCATATCTCACAGACAATATTGGATGCCGCCACAATGCGTCAGGAAGGGGTTTATCTCTTATTTTCTCCCAAAGCTTTTGACCACAAACAGGATATAAAGTTTCAGCAAATAAAAACTTACTGATGAAAGCATGTGGAGGAGGATCGACGGTGATATAACAATCGGCCCTTTGCTCATTATAATCAGAGGGATGATTAACCATATCTAAAGTAAGTTCTATTTCTGGATACTGTCTATAGAAGTCTTCTAGTCGAGGAATCAACCAATTCACTGCGACTGAACTGTACAGAGCTAAGCGTATACGCCCAGGTTTTCCATGTTTAATAATCTGACTACTATCTGAAAGTAGACCCAATGCGCCACTCACATCTGTGAAATAACGCTCACCAACCTCTGTCAACGAAAAGGTCCGGCCTTGCCTGTAAAACATTGCTTCCCCAAGATACTCTTCAAGGATGCGTATTTGGTGACTCACGGCACTTTGTGTCACATTGAGGCTTTCTGCTGCTTTTGAAAAGCTGTTAAGCCGTGCAACGGACTCGAAGCACTGTATTGCACGCAGCGGTGGTAAATCCATTATTACCTCAGGTAATACTAAATATGTTTTATATCATTATACATCATACTCTTACTTGAATATACTGCCTGACAGATCGTTAAATCAGCATGAACCCATTGGGGTTTTAACAGTTTCTGAATTCTGAATAGGGCGGGGAGGCTAAAAATGCCAAAGATGAGTGTTGCATTTGCCATGACGCTATTGGTACTAGGAAATATCATTGCGGTCTTCTCAGACACCTTGATAAAGGCCTTGCCCTCTGAGACGGCGGTATATCAATTTATCCTGTTTCGTCAATGCACAGCGGTTTTAATGCTGTTGCCATTTTGCTTAATTAATAAAAAGAACAAGTTATTCAGTAATATAAAATGGCACTTTGTTCGTAGTCACGTGTGGTTATTGGGTGTGATATTTATGGTACTGTCTCTTCAAGCACTGCCTCTTGCGACTGCGAATGCTATTTTTTATGCCGCCCCTTTATTTGTATTACCACTGGGTTTTTTATTTTATAAAGACAGATTAAACTTTCCGACTATCGCAGCCTCTATATTAGGTTTTGCTGGTATCCTCGTTATTGTACAACCGAAACAGATCAATTTAGGGGCGGTGTTTGCCCTTATAGTGGCGGTAACCATGGCGCTAAACAATCTGTTAGTTCGTAAACTTCCACAACATCATACTGTCTATCAAACGCTACTTTTGACCAATTTATTAGGAATCCCATTCGCGCTTGGTTTGGCTATTTGGGAAGGACAGCCATTTGATTGGCGCTCATTGATTACGGCCGCCAGTTCAAATGTATTCATTTTGATTTATGCAGGTATATGCGTACAGGTGTATCGACACATTGAAGCGTACAAAGTCTCTAGTGCGGAATACTCAGGTTTAATAGGGGCGGTGGTGGTTGGAATCATATGGTTTAATGAAGTACCAAATATGACTTTGTTAGTAGGGTCTGCGCTGATTATCCTACCTTTGATATGGCTAGCTACTCTCGAATCTATGAGGTTTAGACAAAAAACTGGGTAGGATAATAGCTTTTAAAACCTAATCAATCTGATGTGTCATAAATAATAAGAAATAATAAAAGTTATGAATAAGACTAAAATGTTATTTAACGTTTACATCGGTTCATGCTTGACGAAACTGTAGATTACTTGTTAAACACTATAATAAGTCGGTTGCGCTGAATTCTGTGTAACTACCCTCTGACTTGTATTACTAATCTCTATTCCTGTATCAATGGCTTTTAAGCCATCATTAACACGTCTTAAATCATCGCCAGATAACTTCTCAGCGTAATCAGTAGTAAATCTACCTAAACTGTCTCCAAGCTCTCTAACGTGCTTCTGGACGCTATCATGGTTCATTAAAGTATCCAGTCCTTTGTAAGCAACCTCGTATTGCTTAGCTGTCAATCTAATAGTCCGATTGATATGTTGTTCTGCTAATGCTCTGTTCTCATCTGTTTTTTCACTATTATTTGCATATTTAGTCAGTGCAACTAGATAAGGTTGAGCTGTCATTATCGTTGCAGTCACTCTGCTAGTATCATTTCTACCTAATCTTGTTTGATAATGTTGTACCTGTTCAGCTCTTTGTTTGTCTACCTTATCGATAAAATCATAAAAGTCTGCTGTAACGGTTTGGTGGTGGGATCTTTCTTTTTGGTTATCTACTAATATATTTATAGCAGCTAGGTTGTTTTGCATGACCTCAAGGCTAAGCATATCAACGACTAGCTCGTGTTTTTCTAGATACTCTTTATCGATCGTATGAATACTTAGGGAGTCAGCAAATTTATTAAGTATGGCGATTTGTCGATAATCAAACTTCTCTGGGTAATGTTCCGATTTGTCGTTATGTCCTTTACGTAATCTTTTACTGTCGTGATTGCGCATGAGCAGTCGGTAAGCTAGACCCTTTTTCTTGTCTAACGTATCAGCTTTGATTCTTCTAATATTTTGTTCTGCTTCACTAGCGTGTCGAGCTGCGTCTCTAGTTTTTTGATCAATTTGTCTTTTTCGCTCATGAAAGGCTCTTTCGTATTCGTTGTCGAAAGGGCTTGGGGCTGGTTTTGCTCGCTCTGTAATGCCTTGATTGATTTCCGCAGCAATATGTTCGCTTCTTCCAGCTCTTTTTGCGTTTGCAGTAACCCATTGTTTTGAGTGAGCAGCTCGCTTTGGTAGGTTTTCACATTTTTTAGCTGCCCACTCAAGGTTTGGTTCTGTGTCTTTAATGCGCTGTTCTGTGTCTCTAATAAGCTTTGGGAGGCTTTCAGTGTGGTCAGTTGCCCATTTAATGCCGTCGTCTGCTGATTTGATTCTGTTATTAACTGTGTTAATGCCGTTTGGTATTTTTTGGCAGCGCTCAGTTGCCCAAGTAATTCCTGATGTTGTGTCGATAATTCGTCGTTGCGTGCTGTCAGCTCGCTGTTTTGTATCTCCAATGAAGATTGGTAATCTTGTGTTTGTCTGAGTTGTCCAAGCAAGTCCGCGTCTAAGGGAGGTCGTTCGTTGCTCATGTTCTACTCCTTGTTGATGGTTTTTCTCAGCTACCATTTTGTTGCGTGCAATGATGGCCCGATTGATATTACCTTTCTCTGTAGTGATACCTAGGCGTTCCATGGCGGTTGCTTCAACGCCCATCTTAATCGTCGGTTGCTGGTCTAACTCCTGATCTTTATAGCTGCGAGCATCCATTAGGGGTAGGTTCTTCTCTGCCAAAATCACATTAGCGGTATCTACCCACATCTTACGAATACGTTTGATTTCTTTCATTGACGAGGGCAGATCGTGCGCCAAACGTTTTTTATTCGACCACTCAAAAGGGATTTTGAGCTTTGGGTCAAATGCCAAGGTTTTATTAGGACCAAGGGTAGGCGCTCGAGTGGTCACTAAAATATGGGCATGAAAGTTACGCGGATCAGGGTTTTTCTCCCCTTCGCGTAAGCGTTTCGAGCTAGGCTTAGCATCAGGATCAAATGGCAACTTCATCACCGGACGATGAATACACACATCCGCAATCACATCCATGTCATCAGCAAGCTTTTGAGCGAATTCTAGTGCTAGCGTATGGCGTTCTTTCTCAGACAACTCATAAGGCAGATTAATCAACCACTCACGCGCTACTCGACTATCCGATCGATTTTCTGCTGCCTCAGCCAAATTCCAAACCATTTCTCTGTCTACACTCACACCTAACGCCTTCAATGAAAGTGGTAGAACGATATCGGCACTCATTACTCCACGCTTTCTTGAATAGTCATGGATTTTTCCATACTTAACATCCTCCAAAATATCTCCAGCACGATAAGCTGCACACGCCACCGCTGATTGTCCTGCCTTTCGAGAAATTGCTTTAGTATCGAAATGCACCATGGTCATAAAGAGCGCCTCGTAGTTTGGTTTTTTGCCCCACGTCATTTTGTGGGGCATGGGGTTTGGGGTTTCCCCAACGAAGAAGGATTCAAAATTAAGATAGTAACGAAGTGAATAGATTGAATTTTGAGTCGTTGCTTCGCCCTTAGTCAGGGAGACTCAAACACCCTATACTAAAATATAATGGACTAGAGTTTAGATCGTTTTATGTTAACGGCTATAATGAAATATTGAATCATTATTTAGCACTTGTTATGGTTAGGAAAAATATTACTATAGAGAACAAAAGTTATGTCAGACTTCAACAAAAAACTGTCTGTATCTATTTTTAATAATCAAGATACTAACGACTTAAAAGAGCGAAAACGTTTAGAGGAGTTACAACGCCAAGCTAAAATCCAGCAAGTAAAGTTGGATAAACGACTGAACAAGCAGAAAATTTTGATGGGGGCATTTTTAGGTCAAGTATTGGCAAGTGACGGCGATGATGAAAAGATGATTCAGGATTACTTTGCGATGAATTTTCCGGACTTTCTTACAAGATCGTCTGATAGGTATTTATTTAAAAGTATGGTTGAGAGTTTGGGCGGTGATATGGGCTTGGATAAAGAGGTAGATCCGTTTGTGTTGAATACAAAAGAAAGTAAGCAAAAAGTTGTTGATCAAAGTGTCACTATTGAAGACAGTCAGGCTATAAACAATCAACAGCTGTCATTTGATGCTACTAATCATGAGGAACAGAATTCGCTATTAAACGAAAGTGGTTATTCTAACCACGCAAACAATCAGATTTATCGCGGATAGAAAAACATCTATCGAGAATCAAAAATTAGTATTAGTGAATATTGTGGCTAACTTAGAGCAGCTTAAGGAAATAAAGTGAACGTAACCCAAATAGAAGAAACCGTTAAGAAGTTAGCTTCAGATGTCCTTAGTAGTGCAGTTGACAAGGATCAGTTTATATACGAGTTGATGGCAGCTTATGGGCATAGAAAGACAACAGTAAGCCGTATCAAATCCGGTGAACGTAATCTAGCAAAGGTCGCAGGGGAAGTCAGGGCCAAGCGCCATATCTATTTCAAGCATAGTGATAGCAATAAAGTGTTCTCAGATATCGATGACATGAAGAAAGAGCCTTCTGTCACGCGAGAGAAGATACGCTTTATTATTGCAACTGATTTTAATCAGTTTGTAGCTATAGATACGCGTACTAATGACACACTTGATATTGAGTTTGGTGAGCTTGGTAAACATTTCGACTTTTTCTTACCTTGGGCCGGTATGGAAAAAGCCGTATATCAAGGTGATAATCCAGCTGATGTAAAAGCAGCTGAAAAAATGGCTAAGCTGTTTGATTTGATTAAAGCAGATAATTTCAGTGAAAAAAATAAGAATGATACTGCCGCACTTCATAGTCTGAACGTATTTTTAACTCGTTTACTCTTTTGTTTCTTTGCAGAAGATACGGGTATATTCGCGGACAACCAATTTAGCGGTGAGATTGAGTCTCATACCAAAGCAGATGGTTCTGATGTAGACAGTTACCTTAACCGTTTGTTTAAAGTCTTAAATACTAGCAAAGAAAATCGTCATGATTTACCAGATTATTTGGCCAAATTTGAATACGTTAACGGTGGACTCTTTGCTGACGCTATTGCTTCACCAAAGTTCTCTACCAAGTCTCGCAGAATGCTCATTGAATGCGGTAGCGAGCTAGATTGGTCAAATATCAATCCTGATATTTTTGGTTCTATGATTTAAGCCGTCGTACATCCTGATCAGCGTGGCGGTATGGGGATGCATTATACTTCTGTCATCAACATCATGAAGGTCATTGAACCACTGTTCTTGGATGATTTGTATGCAGAGCTGGAAAATATTGCAGAGAATATTGATGCAAAATTAAAACCTAGTCGTTTACGTAAATTGCATGATCGCATCGCTAATATCAAAATATTCGACCCAGCGTGCGGTTCAGGTAACTTCCTTATTATTGCCTTTAAAGAGCTTAGAAAACTTGAGATGGAAGTCATTAAGCTACGTCAAGAGCTAGTAAAAAACGGTCAGCAAGATGATTTCTTTGATGAAATTAGTCTAGATTCATCATTTTCACGAATTAGGCTTTCTCAATTCTATGGTATAGAGCTTGATGATTTTGCCCATGAGGTTGCTATTCTGTCTCTTTGGTTGGCTGAGCACCAGATGAATGTAGAATTTAAAGCCGAGTTTGGAGATTGTGCCCCATCCCTTCCTTTGAAAGCTTCAGGGGGGATCTTTCATGGTAATGCACTAAAGCTCGATTGGTTCGCGGCTTGTCCTCCACTAGAAAAGGAAGAAGTCTATATTATCGGAAACCCTCCGTATATAGGCTCTAAAAACCAAAATAAAGAACAAAAAGAAGATATGAAACAGTGCTTAAAAGAGCTAACAAATACTAAGGCTCTAGACTATATAGCATGCTGGTTCATAAAGGCCGCTCAGGTAATTAATAGTAAAAGTGCATTCGCCTTTGTGACAACGAACTCTGTATGTCAGGGAACTCAAGTACCGTTACTATGGAAAATTATCTTTAACTACAATGTAGAGATTTTCTTTGCTTACAAGGATTTTAAGTGGAGAAATAATGCAAAAAATAATGCAGGAGTTACTGTTAGCATTTTAGGTTTAAGGAAAGAGTCAAAAACATCTGTGAAAAAGTTTATCTTTGAGAACGAAATTCGACGTGAAGTCACCAATATAAACCCATACCTAATTGATTCAGATAATATTTTAATAGATAAAGCGGTGACTTCGATTTGTGACTTACCAAAAATGCAAGTTGGTAACGAACCTTATGATGGTGGCAACCTAATATTTACAGATAACGAGAAACAACAATTTATTGTTGGAAGTCCTACTTCTGAAAAGTATTTTAAGAAACTTGTGGGCTCAAATGAGCTTTTGAAAGGTACTTACAGATGGTGCCTATGGATTGAAGATGATGAGCTTGAAGAAGCTAAGAACATCCCTGAAGTAAATGCAGTAATTGATGCAGTACGTATATCACGAGAAAGTGGTGGGATGAATGCTAGAAGCTGCGCTCATAGACCTCATCAGTTCCGATGGGTAAACAGATCTAAAACCAATCAAATAGTAATTCCGTTAGTATCGTCAGAGCGTAGACCATATATACCTATATCTTTCATCGATAAAGAAACTATTATTACGAATTTGGGGCAAGTTATCTATGATGCTCCTATTTATATTTTTTCAATTATAAGTTCTCATATCCACATGACATGGGTTAGAGCTATAACTGGTCGATTAGAGAGTCGCATTCGTTATTCTTCTGGGATTTCTTATAATACATTTCCTGTACCTAATATTAGTTCAGGAAAACTAGCTCAACTAGAGATTGCAGCCCTTAATATCATTGAAGCTCGCGAAAGTTATTCAGAGCTAAATTTAGGAGACATGTATGATCCCAAAAAGATGCCTGATGAGGTGCGAAAAGCTCATGAAGAAAATGATAAGTTAGTTGATAGTCTTTATTCCTCTAAGGGCTTTAGCAATGACACAGAGAGGTTAGAGTGCTTGTTTTCACAGTATAAAAAAATAACAGGATGTCAAAGTGCCTAATTTAATACATTTCGAATACGCTCAAACAGGCGCTAGCTCAAACGAAAACTCTATGGGTATGCGATCAATGCAAGCACGAGCCTATGCTGCTAGAGGTAGCCAATACCTATTGCTAAAAGCGCCGCCTGCATCAGGTAAATCACGCGCGCTCATGTTCTTGGCACTGGATAAGCTACATAATCAAGGCATTAAAAAAGCCATTGTAGCGGTGCCAGAGCGATCTATTGGCGGGTCGTTTAGCTCTACAGAATTAAGTAAGTATGGTTTCTTTTGTGATTGGGAGATTGATGATAACAACAATCTATGCATTCCTGGTGGTGAAAGCAGTAAGGTCAAAGCGTTTAAGCGTTTTATGGCAAGCGATGACGAGATATTGATTTGTACACACGCTACCTTACGTTTTGCCTTTCAGGAAATAGAAGATAGCGTGTTTAATGACTGTTTGCTCGCTATTGACGAATTTCATCATGTGTCTGCCGATGGCGATAACGTCTTAGGTGGTGTGTTGCGTAGCATCATGGCAAATACCAATGCCCATATCGTCGCTATGACAGGCTCATACTTCCGTGGCGATAGCATCCCTGTGCTGACACCTGAAGATGAAGCTCAGTTTGATAAGGTTTCTTTTAACTATTATGAGCAGCTCAATGGTTATAACTATCTAAAGTCACTTGGTATTGGCTATCACTTTTATCAGGGTCGCTATACTGATGTCATTCATGAAGTGCTCAACTCAGAAGAGAATTATGGCAAAAAAACCATTATTCATATACCAAACGTCAACTCGGGTGAATCAACCAAAGAAAAATATGATGAGGTAGATGCTATTCTTGAAGTGCTGGGTGAGGCAGGAAAGAGGGACCCTGAAACAGGCGTTATTCCTGTAACAAGGCCTGATGGAACGGTCATTAAGGTCGCAGATTTAGTCGAAGAAAACGACCGAGATATTATCCAAAATTATTTACGTAATATGAATCACGTAGACGATATGGATATCATTATTGCTTTGGGTATGGCAAAAGAGGGTTTTGACTGGGAGTGGTGCGAGCACGCACTTACTGTTGGATATAGAAGTTCACTGACTGAAATTATTCAAATTATTGGTCGTTGTACTCGAGATAGCGAAAATAAAAGCCACGCCCAATTCACTAACCTTATCGCTCAACCTGACGCTGCAAACGACAACGTGACTATTGCTGTAAATAATATGCTTAAAGCTATCACTGGCTCTCTATTAATGGAACAAGTGCTTGCCCCTAATTTTAAGTTCAAAACAAAAAAAGATGGTGATTTTGAACCGACGCCACCAGGAACAATGAAAATAGGTGGTTTTAAAGAACCTAGCACCAAGCGCACTAAAGCTATCATAGAGTCTGATTTGGCTGATCTGAAAGCCGCTATCTTGCAAGATGATAAGGTCATTGCAGCTTCGGCAGGTAAGATCGATCCTGAAGTAGTGAATAAGATCCTTATACCGAAAATAATTCAGCGTAAATATCCTGATTTGACTGAAGCTGAAGTTGAAGAGGTAAGGCAGCAAGTGGTAGTCGATTGTGCAATAAGCTCAGCAGAAGTAACCGAGCAAGGCGGTAAGAAGTTTATTCGTATGGCCGACAAGTTTATCAATATTGATGAGCTACATATTGACTTGATTGATCAGATCAATCCTTTTCAAAAAGCATTTGAAATACTTTCAAAATCCATCACGACAGATGTGCTTAAGCTCATCCAAGAATCTATTGAAACCACTCGTATTCAAATGGACTTTGAAGAGGCTAAATTACTGTGGCCTAAAGTTAAGCAATTTGTGCATGAAAAGGGTCGTGAGCCTGATTTGAATAGCTCAGATTTCAATGAAAAAAGACTTGCTGAATGTGTCATTTATATTAAGCAACAAAAACGCAAGAGAGTGCCTGCATAATGAGAAATGAAGAGTGGCAAGTGATAAAGTCTATGGAGTTAGATGATTGGCTAAGCTTCATTGATAGTGATGATGACTTAGGGCTTACGACGATTAAAGCAAAGTCGCGGGTACCTACAGCAGATGAGCACTTAGTCGCTAAATTCCAAGAGATAAGCGACTTTTACAACACTAATAAGCGTTTACCTGAAAATAATATGGCAAATATTAGTGAGCTTATGCTGTTCAAGCGTTTAGAGTCTATTAAGAACAACGATGAGCAGTGCCGTGCTTTAGTGGATTTTGATGAATTTAACCTGTTACCACTTACGCATGAAGTCACTGCACAAGAACCTGAACTGGTTGAAAGAGAGATCAATTCATTTGAAGATATCTTTGAAGATGATGATTTTGGCTTACTCGGTGACTCTGATCAGAGTATTTTTAACATCAAGCATATTAAGGCAGATAAACGTGCTGAGACTGACTTTGTCGCTCGCCGTAAATCATGTAAGGATTTTGATAAATATAAAGACTTGTTTCCTATTGTTCAGCAACAGCTCAACAGTGGTCAACGTAAGATTATTGAGTTTAATGATAAAGGTGAAAACTTAGTAGTTGGTGAGTTTTATATCTTGAGTGGCGTATTGCTTTATCTAGAGGAAGTAGAGTTTAGTAGTGACGCAAAAACAGTAAACGGTAAACGGTTTAGAAAGGACGGAAGAACACGCTGTATATTTGAAAATGGCACAGAATCAAATATGCTTTACCGCTCTCTTGCTAAGGCCCTTTATGCTGACGGTAAAATAGTCTCTCCTGTTGGTGAGTATTTTGCTGATATCAAAAATATCAACGAGGATGATGAGTCGGCTGGCTTTATTTATATTTTAAGCAGTCAAAGCCAAGACTCTCGCATCCAAGCCATACCCAATCTATTTAAAATAGGCTATTCACGCACACCAGTTAAAAAGCGTATTGCAAATGCTGCCAATGAGCCTACTTATTTAATGGCTCCAGTCGAAGTTGTTGCCAGCTATGAGTGCTATAACATGAATACGCAAAAGTTTGAAAACTTAGTACATACCGTATTTAAAGATGTTTGTATCGATGTTGAAGTTGCAGATTTGCAAGGTAATATGTGCAAACCTAGAGAATGGTTCAGTGTGCCTTTAGAGCAGATAAACACAGCGATTGATTTGATAGTGAGCGGGCAGATTGTAAATTATAGGTATAACTCGACTACTAAGAAGATAGAGCTATGCTGAAGAAACCGTACAACTAACTTGATAAACTAAGCGTATAAATTTGAGTTTACTATACCAAGAAGATCAGAACCTACAGTGCAGAATTTAAAGTTAGAGCAAACTATTCTACACAGCATAATGAAGCAGCCATATAAGCTATAGTTTGTATGGCTGTTTTATTTGTTAAATTCAGTGAGATGTTTTTCGTAAAATTTACTTGAGAAAATATAGGTAAAAAACTATTTCTATCCCACGGCACAGTAAGATCTAAAGTTATAAAAAACCTGCCAAATGCACGTAAAGTAAGACTCTCAGGATATTATTGCAAATTATACTATCCCACGATCTATCCCATCGTGGGATTAGACTCAAATTGCAGACATAAAAAAACCTGCTCGAAAGCAGGTCTAGTATAGGTTTGAGAACTTTTATCACTATCCGAAAATGGTGGGGCTGGAGAGACTCGAACTCTCACACCTTGCGGCGCCAGAACCTAAATCTGGTGCGTCTACCAATTCCGCCACAGCCCCATTTTTCGTTACTCTATCATCAAAAGCGATTAAGTTCAAACGCTATCTAGACAGTTAACTGATTCGGTAGTGCGTCTCAGTGGTTGGCTATTATATAGAGTTTGAATTTTTGGTCAACCCCTATTTGCGATTATTTTTAATTATTTTGCATTTATTTTTACGTATTTTTATAAATAATTGATATTAATGGTTTTTTAATATTGCGTTTTAAGCCTATATTTACTCTTTGGATGGCACTCTAGGTGCAGAGATATCTAATTGCTGTAATTTACGGGTCAGGGTATTGCGCCCCCAACCAAGTAAGCTTGCTGCTTCTATCTTTTTGCCACCACTATGGTTGAGTGCTGCTGTCAATAAAACCCGCTCAAACTCAGGCGTGGCCGTTTGTAGAATATCAGTTTCGCCTGTATTGAGAGACTGCTCAGCCCAAATAGCGAGCGCTTTTTGCCAATTTGGACTGGTAGTAGTTTGAGTAACTTGATCATTCTGGCTGTGATTATTTTGGCTGTGATTATTTTGGCTGTGATTATTCAGGGTATCGTTATTTTGCAGTTGAGGATTCACTGTATTTGCTTGTGGTGATGAGTCATGCTCTTGGTACAGCTCTGTGTCTAGAGGCGTGTTTTCTAGTAGCTCTGGTGGCAAATCTGTCGCCATTACCGTGTCACCAGTCGCCATTACTGTCAGCCATAGGCAGACATTCTCAAGCTGACGCACATTACCGCGCCAGTCGAAGGTCTGCATCATCTGTAAGGCCGCAGGATGCAAATGCTTCGGTGTTGTGTTCATTTGCTCGGCTGCGGACTGCATAAAGTAGGTCGCTAATGCAGGAATGTCTTCGGGACGTTTGCGCAGCGGTGGCAGCGGTAGACGAATGACATTGAGACGATAAAACAAATCTTCACGGAAACGATTTTGTTTTACTAATTCTTCTAAGTTTTGGTGAGTCGCGGCGATGATACGGACATCTACTTGGATCGGCTGTTGTCCACCAACGCGGTAAAACTCACCATTGGCCAGTACGCGTAACAGACGTGTTTGGGTACTAAAGGGCATGTCGCCAATTTCATCCAAAAATAACGTACCACCATTAGCCTGCTCAAAACGTCCTTGGCGGGTTGTCGTTGCACCAGTGAACGCGCCTTTTTCGTGACCAAATAATTCAGACTCAATCAAGTCATGTGGGATGGCTGCCATATTAAGTGCGATAAATGGTTGCTGTTTGCGCGGTGAGTGCTGATGCAAGGCACTGGCAACCAACTCTTTACCTGTTCCTGACTCTCCGGTAATTAGGACCGAGATAGGGGACTGTGCCAATCTACCAATAGCACGAAACACGGTTTGCATAGCTTGTGACTGACCAATGATACCGCTCGGATTGCTATTAGCTTTAGAGGCAGTTGCCACGTCAGCTTTATTTTTGCTGTGTTTAGAGGGTGTACTGGTAGGTGCTTCAGGTTTTATGTCACTGTTAGCGCGCGCGTCAGTCGCGATATGGGTATCGGACTCGTTCGAATAGTGAGCTATCGCCATATTTGGCTGGTAGTTGATTGCTTTATAGATAGTGGCAACAGCATCATCTAGGTCAAAGGGCTTTGGCAAGTATTCAAATGCACCGGTCTGATAGCTATTAATCGCAGAGGTGAGGTCTGAGTGCGCTGTCATAATGACAATCGGCATATCCGGAAAGTGCTGGTGTACCCAGTCACTAAATGATAATCCATCCATCATTGGCATACGAATATCAGTCAATATTACATCTGGCAGCTGTGTGGCTGACGCTTGCTGTTTTAGTGCATCATTGAGCCGAGTCCATGCTGCCTGCGCTTGGGTAAAACTGATAACGGTCAATCCAGCATCTTCAAACGTATCTGCCAATACCATACGCAGCGCTGCATCATCGTCGATTAACCAGAGCGTTGCAGGCTGATCGCTGGGTGCGTTGTTGACGGTGACTATTGGAGAGTGTGCATCGCTTTTAGGGTTTTGGTTGTCACTGTATTGGGTCATGTATCGGGCCTAATGAGCAATTGTTATTGTCGGTTTGGGATTGGATGTCTTACAATTTAGCAGTTTTATGCCGCCGTGTGTTCTATGATTCAGTGACGGGCTGGGTAAAAGGCAGATATAGTGTAAAGCGTGTTTGCTTGCCGTTCGCCTCCTCTGTAGAGCTCACATCAATCATACCATGATGATGGCTGATAATATCTTGTACGATAGATAAGCCAAGACCAGTACCTGCTGCACGGCTGGTCACCATCGGAAAAAATATTTGTCCGATAAGTGCCGGATCAATGCCTGAACCATTATCAGTGATAGTGATTTGCAGCACTTGCTTGTGCTGCTGCCCGACAATCGTATGCTGAAAGGCAACGCGCGTTTGAATGTGCAAGGTTGGCTGATAAGCAGTCTCTGTATCGGTCTGTACGTCAGTTGATGGTAATTCCTTAGACGCAGAGAGCTTGTGCTGCTGTAGCGTTTGCTCAAACTCAGTCATAGACTCACACGCATTATTCATAATATTTAAAAATACCTGAATCAATTGGTCTTTGTCAGCACACAACTCAGGTAATGACAAATCATAATCTCTCTGTATCGTCACTTGTGGGTATTGACTGACTACCAAGGTCAAAACATGCTCTAGTGGTTCATGGACATTCAGCGTTTGCCAGTTTGGCAGCTGGTTTGAGCCAAGCAGCTGAGCAATCAGGTGCGTCAAACGGTCAGTTTCTGAGATGATAATATCGGTATAGTTACGCAGCTTTTGATTCATTTTTTGCAAATCATCATTTGTGCCAGTGCTAGCGTCCTGTGAGATACCAAGCGCATTAGAGTGACTGTTGGCCGCCGTCGTATTCGCATCACTGAATTTAATAAACTGTCGCTGCAATAACTGCGCTGCACCCCGAATGCCCGCAAGTGGGTTTTTGATTTCGTGTGCGACCGACCGTAGCATGTGACGAGCAACCGCATATTGCTGCTGCTGGCGCTGCTCCTCTGAGATGCGACTTTGGCGATCCTTGCCCCACATCTCGATGATGAAATATGACTGCTGCTCGTAGATAACAGGCGTTACGCTATAATCGACTGAAAGTAGTAAGTTGCCATTCAAAGGCGTTTGGATGACATGATCATGGTCAATAAAAGGCTGCTGGTAGTTTTGTGCTTGATTGAACCGTTCCGTCAAAGAGTAGAGGGGTTCATCCAAAGGTTTATTTTCACTATCATCACTGACATTGTCGATAGAAGCATTTTCTTTTAATTTTAATTCATCGGGTGCCAATAGCGTCAAGATAGACTGGTTGATTAACCTCCCACTACTAATAGCCAGTAATTGCTCTGCTTGAGCATTTAAACGGGTTATCGATAACTGATCATTGACCCACAAAATAGCGGTGAATAGATGCTGTGATACGAATGCTAAATCAGGGGTAGTTTTGGTGGTGATAAAATCAGCAGTCATGGATAGTGCCCATAAAAATAGGATGTTTGAATCAATATTTAACCATAAATCAAGACTATAGAGCGGCAAAACTGGTGATTTTTGCAAAAAAAACGTACAATGCGCTCAGCCAATTTATCTCTAGCAAGGTCAGCCATGTCCAAAACTTCTACCGAGTCAGTGAACACGACAACGACAGCCCCTACGTCAGCCGTAAAAGACACTGCCACTATCTTTAATCCTGCAAAGCCATCAGTGGCACAAGAGCAGAGTGAGACAAATGTCAGTCAAGCACATACTGACCAGCCTTATCACCATAAAGCTAACCACAATCAAAACCGCAGCATTGCTCAAAGCAGCGATGCTACTATGCCAACTAGTGCAGCGCCAGTGAGTGCAGCGCCAAAGATTGGGTTTGTGTCACTAGGTTGCCCCAAAGCCTTGGTGGATAGTGAGCGTATTATCACTGAGCTGAGCCGTGACGGTTATCAAGTCGCCAGCGACTATGACGGTGCGGATTTGGTCGTGGTCAATACCTGCGGTTTTATTGAGTCAGCGGTTCAAGAGTCGCTTGATGCGATTGGCGAGGCCATTAGCAAAAACGGTAAAGTGATTGTCACCGGTTGCCTAGGCAAAGAAGCGGACAAAATCCGTGAAATGCATCCCGCTGTACTTGCAGTGACAGGCGCGCATGCCTATGATGAAGTGATTACAGCCGTTGCACAGCATGTGCCAAGACCAAATCGCAGCTTGGATGCCAACTACGATCCAAAAATAGATTTGATTAATGAAGCGGGTATCAAACTGACGCCAAGCCATTATGCGTATCTAAAAATCTCAGAAGGCTGCAACCACCGCTGTACGTTCTGCATTATCCCAAGCTTGCGTGGTGATTTGGTATCGCGCCCGATTGATAATGTCATGAATGAAGCACTGGCGCTCAAAAAAGCTGGCGTGAAAGAATTACTTATCATCTCGCAAGATACCTCGGCATATGGCCTTGATCTTAAGTATAAGACCAGCTTTTGGAACGGTATGCCACTCAAGTCTAAATTCTATGACTTATGCCAAGCACTGAACGATTTGGGTATTTGGGTACGCTTGCATTATGTCTATCCGTATCCGCATGTAGACAAAGTCGTGGAGCTAATGGGTGAGAAGAAACTGCTTCCTTATCTGGACATTCCATTCCAGCATGCCAGTCACCGCATCCTAAAAGCGATGAAACGTCCTGCACATAGCGAAAACACCTTAGCGCGTATCAAAGCATGGCGTGATATCTGCCCCGATATCGTGATTCGTTCAACCTTTGTGGTTGGTTTCCCGGGTGAGACTGAAGAAGATTTTCAGTGCTTGCTTGATTGGCTAGTTGAAGCGCGCCTTGACCGCGTGGGGGCATTTACGTATTCAGAAGTAGAAGGGGCGGTGGCTAATGATTTGCCTGACCATGTCCCTGAAGACGTTAAGCAGTCTCGCTATGAGCGTTTGATGGCGCTGCAACAAGATATCTCAGCGCAAAAACTACAAGAAAAAGTCGGTAAAACCTTAATGGTATTGGTCGATGAGATTGATAGTGATGAGAATATCGCTATTTGTCGTAGTTATGCTGATGCGCCTGAAATTGATGGTCATGTCTATGTTGATGATATTACGGATCAAGTTAAAGTAGGGCAGTTCCTAACCGTGACGATTGATGATGCCAGCGAATATGATCTATTTGCCAGTTATCAAGGCTAGGTTTTTGACAAGATATACGAGTGAAAATTGCCCAATGGCGGGCAGTTTTTGCTACAATTAGCGCAATTTAGCCTGTTTAATACGCTTGTCTTTAAGCGCAGCGTTACGGGCAAACTTGATTTGTGTTTTACCCATAATTTTCTTTATAATTTCATGATAATAAGGTGACCTCATGTCTGACAAAAACCCGCGTTACGCTCGTATCTTGCTAAAACTCTCTGGCGAAGCCTTGGCTGGTAGTAAAGACATGGGTATTGATACCGAAGTGCTCGACAAAATGAGTCTGTCTATCGCTCACTTGCGTGGACTAGGGGTTCAGGTTGGTATCGTGGTTGGCGGTGGTAACTTATATCGCGGCGCGCAATTACAAAAAGAAGGTTTGGTTGGCCGTGTGACGGGTGATCAGATGGGTATGCTAGCCACTGTCATGAATGGGTTAGCGATGCGTGATGCGCTTGAGCGCCGTAATATCAAAACGCGTTTGATGTCAGCGTTACCGATTGGTGAAGTCACCGAAAGCTATAGCAGTCGTAATGCCATTCGTTATCTCAAAAACGGCGAAGTTTGTATCTTCGTCGCAGGTACGGGTAACCCATTCTTTACTACTGACACCGCTGCATGTTTACGCGGTATCGAGATCGAAGCTGGTTTGATTTTAAAAGCGACTAAGGTCGATGGCGTTTATGACAAAGACCCGAGTCTACATGATGATGCAGTCAAGTATGACGGTCTGACTTTTGATGAAGTACTAGAGCAGAAACTTGGCGTGATGGATTTGACTGCTATTGCCTTATGCCGTGAGCATAACGTGCCTTTACAAGTATTTGATATGACCAAACCTAATGCATTGTTAAATGTCATCATGGGTGAAAACGAAGGCACACGCGTTTTTCATTAATTAATTCCCTGCATTGATGTAGCGTTGATCGGTCACTTTAATGAGTGGCTAATAACGAAAAGTAGCTAATAACAAATATCCCAATAGCAAATAAAAAATTTGTCGATAGCGATAAATAAGGACACACAATGATTAAAGAGATTAAGCAAGACGGCGAAGCACGCATGCAAAAAACGTTGGAAGCGCTTGAGAGTACTTTCAGTAAAGTTCGCACTGGACGTGCACACCCAGGCATGTTGTCAGGCGTGATGGTCAGCTATTATGGTTCTGACACACCGCTAAACCAAGTAGCAAGCGTGAACGTTGAAGACTCACGTACGTTATTGGTTCAACCGTTTGACCGTACGATGGTACAAGCGGTCGACAAAGCCATTCGCGAAGCAGATTTGGGCCTAAACCCAATGACAGCGGATGTGATTCGTGTGCCCATGCCAGCGTTGACCGAAGACACCCGCCGCGATATGCAAAAACTTGCTCGCGGAGAAGCAGAGAGCAGCCGTGTGTCTATCCGTAACATTCGCCGTGATATGATGAATGACATCAAAGACTTGGCTAAAGAGAAAGAAATCTCAGAAGATGATGAGCGCCGTGCTAACGATGACATCCAAAAAATCACTGACAAATACATTGAAACTATTGATAGCCGCCTGAGCAAAAAAGAAAGCGATTTGATGGAAGTTTAATAAGAGCAGTTTTGCCATCCATCATTTATGGCAAAACTTAGTTCAGAGTATTATCTATATTTTGGCAGCCAATACTTTGTAGTTATTGGCTGTTTATTATGATATGGATAATATGATTTATTAATGTGAGTGCAGTTTACTGATATTTTTCAAATATGTCGTAAGCTATAAAAATTTTGATCGCTAAGTTATGATAAATTTGTGAATTATTTACATAGCGCTTTTTAATCGCCACTGCACACGTTATTATTATTTTACCTTAACAATAAGCAAGTTTGCCTATGTCCACTTCAGCCGTTACGGCTCCTAACATTCTTCCTCGTCATATCGCTATTATCATGGATGGTAATAACAGATATGGCAAAGCCAATAACCTGGGTAAAGGTCAAGGTCACATAGCTGGTAAAACTGCTTTAGACCCTATCGTAGAATATTGTGTCGAGACTGGTATTGAAGTGCTGACTGTTTTTGCTTTCTCTAGCGAAAATTGGCAGCGACCACCTAGTGAAGTTGCACTATTAATGCAGTTATTGGCATCGACTATTCATGAGCAAATGCCGCGTATGAAAAAATACCGCATTCGCTTACGTTTTATCGGTGATCGCAGTCAGCTTAGTGAAGAATTACAAGCGTTAATGGTAGATGCCGAAGCAGAAACTGCAGGCTTTGATGCCATGACATTAGTCATTGCAATTAGCTACGGTGGACAGTGGGATATTGCTCATGCAGCAAAACAGCTTGCGCAACAAGTGCAGGCAGGTGAGTTGAGAGCTGAAGATATTAGTGCAGAAATGCTCGGTGAGCAAGTACAACTGGCAGACGCACCAGCAGTAGACATGCTTGTTCGTACTGGTGGTGATTACCGAATATCGAATTTTTTATTATGGCAATCGGCCTATGCGGAGTTGTTTTTCACGCCAACTTTATGGCCAGATTTTGTTCCAGAAGAGCTGGCTTCGATGATTTCTGAGTTTGCACAGCGTCAACGACGGTTTGGTAAAACCAGCGAGCAGGTAGGGATAGAGCAGCATAGTCGCTGACGCAATAGTAGCCATAAAAATTTAAACAGTATTCTCTAGGTCGCTAATACCGCTTGCTTACGAGATGATAAACCGTTTTAATGAGGGTCAATGCTATTAATGGGCACAGGTCTATCAACTGTTATAATGCATTTTTTTGACTGTACCTTCTTCATTATTATAAGGCTCGATAAGTATGTGGCAACGAATTAGAACGGCAATTGTTCTCGTTATTATCGTTGGTATTGCAATGTTTGCGAGCCAAACCCCTATTTTATTCGCACCGCTTTTAGCTGTAGGCGTCATTATCGCAGCTCATGAGTGGGCGAAGTTGATGCCGAAGTGGCGTCAACCTATTGTCTTTGTGCTACTAGTTTTAGTGATAACTGTCGTATCGCTTATGTTTAAGGTGACTTGGTTATTCTGGTGGACGGCCTCGCTTGTCATATGGCTGATGGCACTGTCTTGGGTGCGTGCATTCCCAACAAAGACGAAATGGTACGGAAAACATCTAGCGTTGTTGGGTGTGGTTATTTTGACAGCCTCTATTACTGCGATTTTTTACCTCTGGCAGCTATCAGCATGGTGGCTACTCTATGTATTTTTATTGGTCTGGTGTGCTGATAGCGGTGCTTACTTTGTTGGTCGTAAGCTTGGCCGCCGAAAAATGGCACCCAATGTCTCACCCAATAAGAGTATGGAAGGATTGGCCGGTGGTTTGATTACAGGTCTACTGGTGGTCGTTGCGATCAGTGTGTTTAAGCTACAACTGACGGGCGCAGCGCTAGTCGCCTTTGTGGCACTATCGGCGCTAACGATTCTGGCTTCTGTGCTTGGTGATCTTTTTGAATCAATGCTCAAGCGCCGTGCTGATGTCAAAGACTCTGGTACCATCTTACCAGGGCATGGTGGTGTACTTGATCGCATTGATTCATTGCTATCTGCAACTCCAATATTCGCACTTGGCTTTTGGGCGATACAGCAGCTAGGTTTGATTGTGGTATAAGACAACAAAGTCACTTAGCTGATTTTATAATGTGATAAGTAAGCGAAGTGACCGTTTTGGCTAGTCTTTTACGACGGTCTTATTTATTACTATATAGCTTTATTGCCCTTTATACTGTTCGACCCTCATTTGCTCTTTTCTCCTTCTCTAAATATTAAATATCATAGGCATTAATGGTTATGACGCAACGCATCGCCGTACTAGGCGCGACAGGCTCGATTGGCGATAGCACGTTAGCAATATTAGCGGCGCAACCGCAATATTATGAAGTCTACGCATTGTCAGGCTACCACCGTTTAGATAAGCTGTTTGCGCTCTGTCAGCAGTTTTTGCCTAAGCGCGTCAGCGTGCCAACAGCCGCTGTGGATGATTTTGCCAAAAGGCTTAAAGCAGCAGGAATTGATAGTGATGTAGTAGGGGGCGAGGAAGGTCTAATAGATATAGCCACTGATTCACAAACTGATACTGTCGTTGCTGCCATCGTAGGCGCGGCAGGACTGCCTTCTACCTTAGCAGCAGCACGCGCAGGTAAGCGTATTTTGCTCGCCAATAAAGAAGCGCTGGTGATGGCAGGGCAGGTAATGATTAATGCGGTCAAAACACATAACGCTACGTTGTTACCCCTCGACTCTGAGCACAATGCTATTTTTCAGTGTTTACCACTTGCTATTCAGCAAGACAACACCCAAATTCATCAGCCAAATTATGGTGTCCGTAAACTGTGGTTAACAGCCTCTGGTGGCCCATTTTTGCAGCAGTCTTTTGAACAGATGCAGCAAGCAACTGTTGCAGAGGCAGTCAAGCACCCTAACTGGTCAATGGGTCAAAAGATATCTGTCGACTCAGCCACAATGATGAATAAAGGACTTGAGCTGATCGAGGCTTGTCATTTATTTGATTTGCCTGAAAATAAGATAAATGTGGTCATTCATCCACAAAGTATCATTCACTCAATGGTAGAATATAGCGATGGCAGCTTTTTAGCACAGCTTGGCAGTCCAGATATGAAAACCCCAATTGCCCATGCGCTCAGTTACCCTAGCCGTATTGATAGTGGCTCGCAGCCATTAGATTTATATGCACTTAGTGGTTTGGAGTTCGTCGAGCCTGATCTGCAAAAATTTGCCTGTCTACGTTTGGCTCGTCAAGCAATGCAAGCAGGTACGCAGGCGACTATTGTACTAAATGCAGCTAACGAAATTGCAGTGGCGGCGTTTTTGGATGGACAAATTCGCTTAACTGACATTGCTGATATCAATGAGCAAGCCTTAAACGATATACAGCTGCCACCATTAAACGAAACGGCTGACATAGAAGATATATTAGCCATTGACAAGATAGCGCGTCACCTTACTGATAAGCTTGTGGCAAAGTTGGCATAATCGTAGCAATCATTAGCAATAGCGTATAAATCGTTAGCAATAGACAGCTTCTTGGTTAAAAGAAGGTGCTAATAAACGATATTAGTGAAGATATTAATGTTGATAAAAGATACTAAGCAACAATACTGAGAAAAGATCATGACGTTTTTATTAACGCTTTTTGCGGCAATATTTGTCTTAGGTCCACTCATTGCCTTGCATGAGTGGGGGCACTATATCGTGGCACGGATGTGCGGCGTCAAAGTATTAACGTATTCTATTGGCTTCGGCCCTAAACTATTTGGTTGGACCAGCAAAAAAAGTGGCATCGACTATCGTATCTCGGCCCTGCCACTGGGCGGTTATGTCAAAATGCTTGATGAGCGTGAAGGCAATGTCGCAAAAGATGAACAGCATTTGACATTTAATCATCAGCATCCGCTCAAGAAGATTGCAATTGTCGCCGCTGGCCCTATCATGAATTTCATCATTGCTATTGCGCTCTTTTGGGTGTTGTTTATGACACCATCTGAGCAATTGGCTACCAAAATTGGGCAAGTACTGCCAGATACCCCAGCTGCGATGGCGCAGTTACCTGTCGGTGATAAGATTGTTGCGATTGATGGGTACGATGTACAGACGTGGGAAGGTATCAATTATCGCCTTGCAGGACGGATGGGTGAAACGGACAATGTGAGTATTACACTACAGTCAGATGCTCAAACCAATCAGTCGATAAAAACCTATCAAGCACCAGTCACACAATTTATGCAGGGTGATGCGCAAGGTAAAGATGCATTGACAAGCTTTGGTATGTTACCGTGGCAGCCACAGATTGCCCCGATCGTTGGTGAATTGGCGCCTGATGGTGCCGCTAGCCGTCAAGGTCTACAGGTGGGCGATCGTATTACTGCCATCAATAATCAAAACATTGACGATTGGATTAGCGCCACGCGTATTATTCGTGATAATCCCGAAGTGTTACTTGATTTTACCGTATTGCGTGATGACAAGACGGTGCAATTGCAGATTATGCCGCAAGGTAAAAAAGACAACTTGGGCAATGATTACGGACAAATTGGCGCCATGGTGGACCAGACTGAGATTGTTATTCCTGATGCCTACAAAACCACCGTGGTTTATGGCCCTGGCGAGTCATTGGTCAAGTCGTTCGAGAAGACTGAGCAGCTGGCCGTGATGACGGTAAGCTCGATGGGAAAAATGCTCTCAGGTATGATTGGTCTGGATAACTTGTCAGGTCCGATTACCATTGCCAAAGTTGCCAAGCAAAGCTTTGATATCAGTTGGCAGATGGTATTATCGACGGCTGCATTGATTAGCTTGAGTCTTGCTGTATTGAATCTTTTACCGATTCCAGTATTGGATGGTGGTCATATCGTTTATCATTTCATCGAACTGATTCGCGGAAAACCGCTCTCTGAAGGGGTGCAAATGGTGGGGTTAAATATCGGTTTACTCTTACTGGCAGGTTTCATGGTGTTAGCAATTGGTAATGACATCAGTAGGCTGTTTTGATCAGTTAATGAGTAATATAATCAATAAAGCACGATATACTAATGGTTTAATGGCGCTTACGCTTTGATTGTTGCTATTATACGCAAGATACTTTGTGTCATAGCCTCTGTACTAATCGTAATTTTTAGTTTATTTTGTGATGCTTTTTATATAAAGTGTTCTGAGTCAGCCATGCATGGAGTTGCGACTTTGTGCAAATGGGCTGGACAACATGTGCTTTTTAACTTAACTTTAGCAAGTTTTTTATTGACGGATAGTGTTTATGCGTACGCCTTTATTTATGAGCGCGGCTGGGTTGCCGTTAGTTGTAGCGATGATGAGTATGCCGGTACAGGCTGCAGAATTTGTAGTGACTGACATCGGTTTCAATGGCTTACAACGCCTAACCCCTGATAGCCTCTATCCGGTTCTACCTATTACGGTAGGAGATACGGTAAATGACAGTAGCTTAGCTGCCAGTATCAAGGCACTGTATGCGACTGAAAACTTTGCTGATATTCAAAGCCGTGTCGAAGGTGGCAATCTAAGGTTTGATGTTATTGAACGTCCAACCATTGCCGAAGTGAATTTTGAAGGTAACAAACTCATTCCCAAAGAAGGGCTTGAGCAAGGCCTTGGGAATGCTGGACTGTCTGTCGGTAATGTACTGAAGCAATCGACCCTGCAAGGCGTTGCTAATGAGCTACAACAGCAGTATATCAGCCAAGGCTATTACAACAGTAATATTGAAGTAGATCAGACGGTACTTGATGGTAATCGCGTTAAGCTTGATGTACGCTTCATCGAAGGTAAGCCTGCTAAAGTTGTTGATATCAATGTGATTGGTAACAAACACTTTAGTGATGAAGAAATCAAAGATGTCTTTGCTGTAAAAGAATCATCATGGACACGCTTGCTATCAAAATCTGATCGATATGCACAAGAAAAACTGGCCGCGAGTTTAGACAATTTAAAAGCGTTGTATCAAAACGATGGTTATGTGCGTTTCGCAGTAGATAACGCGGTACTCAATATTAGTGAAGATAAACGTAGTGTGTTCATCGAAGTCAGTTTGAGTGAAGGTGAGCAGTATCAGTTTGGTGACGTCAATTTCTTAGGTAAGCCTACTTTTGATAACAACGAACTAAAAGAGTTGGTTACTTTTGCGCCTAATGAAAAATACTCACAAGCCAAACTGGATGACACAACAGCCGCGCTCAAAAGACGCTACGGTAACGAAGGATATTATTTAGCCCAAGTTAGACCCGTACCACGCATTAATGACGATACCAAGATGGTTGACGTGGATTATTATATCGATCCTGCACGTCCTATTTATGTTCGCCGTATCAACTTCACAGGCAATCTAAAAACTCAAGATGAAGTATTGCGCCGTGAGATGCGTCAATTGGAGGGGTCTCTTGCCTCTAGTGAAAAGATTCAGCTTTCACGTACACGTCTTATGCGTACCGGTTTCTTCAAAGCTGTTAACGTTGATGTAAAACCAGTACCCAATCAGCCAGATCAAGTAGATGTCAACTATACAGTAGAAGAGCAACCTTCTGGTAGTTCAACGATTGCGGCAGGTTACTCGCAGAGCGGCGGTGTTACTTTTCAGTTGGATTTAACCCAAAATAACTTTATGGGTACTGGTAACCGCGTTAAAGCCGCACTATCACGTTCAGAGACACGTGATTCGTATAGCTTAGGATATACCGATCCATACTTTACAGAAAATGGTGTCTCGCAAGGCGTGAGTGCTTATTATCGCGAAACCAAATATGATGATAGAAACGTCAGTAATTATGTCACTGATGCTTACGGTGCTACGCTAAATTATAGCTATCCTGTGGATGAGACCAAGCGTGTCAGTGCTGGTCTGAATGTCGACAATACGACAGTACGTGGTGGCCGTTTCCTCGGCATATCAAACGCGCAAGAAATCATCGATGACGGCGGTACTGTTGAAGACTTCACTGGAGACTTCGAAGGTCGCACTGGCTTTAAAAATGATTATCAGACTTACAACTTACTATTGGGCTGGGACTACAGCACCCTAGATCGCCCAGTGTTTCCGACCAAAGGTATGAGCCACACTGTTGATGCTACCATTGGTCTTGGCGATTCTAGCTATCAGAAACTCGTTTATCGCGGCAACGTGTATTATCCGCTTTATAAAGATTGGATCGCGCGCGGTTATACCAAACTGGGCTATGGTAATGATTTGCCATTCTACGAAAACTTCTACGCGGGTGGTTATGGTTCAGTACGTGGTTATGAGTCTTCAACGTTAGGACCTAAGTCACAAGGCTACTTCGATGCCATTAATTCTGATAGACGTTTTAAAGATGAAGAGGTCGGTGGTAATGCGTTAGTTACCTTCGGTAGTGAACTGATTTTACCGATGCCGTTTAAAGGAGATTGGGCAGATCAGGTACGTCCAGTATTATTTGCTGAAGGTGGCCAAGTCTTCGATACGAGTGATAAAGAAGATCGTACTTTTATTGACCCTAATACTGGTGATCCTGCTGTGAATGCAGATGGTTCTGAGATAAAGCTACTAACTCAAGATAATAATTTCCGTTTTAGTGCAGGTGCAGGTGTGACTTGGTATACACCAATTGGTCCAATTTCACTCAGTTATGCTGTACCTTTTGGTGATAAAGAAGGGGACGAAACTGAAAAAGTCCAGTTCCAGATTGGTAACACATTCTAGATCGCTAATATTATCTAAATATATCTAATCGTTCTTAAATATTTGTCTAAGTAAGTTAGAATGTCATTAGTTCCCAGTAGGTCGTCAAAACACATTGTTATTTTGACGACCGTTTTATATATAACAATAGTCTATTAATAGTCATTATGATAACGATTGAGCAACTTATCACTCGGATTGAGCAGCGCCAGCCCATTATCAATAAGGCTGATATTAGTGCTGAGCAGTTACGTCACCCATTCAACAGTGTTGGAAGTTTAACTACTGCTGACCAAAAGCAGCTAAGCTTTTTGGCAGATCCTCACTATATTTCCAGTTTGTCCAGTAGTCAAGCAGGTGCAGTATTGGTCACCCAAGAGTATCGTGACCAAGTGCCTAAGTCGGCCTTAGCGTTGGTTGTCTCTAACCCATACCTAGCTTATGCCAGCGCTAGCCAACTATTTGCCCGTCAGTCGCTATCTGCTGGAATCCATCCTAGCGCTGTGATCTCTGATAGCGCTGTGATTGGTGATGAGGTCAATATTGGTCCTTTTTGTGTCATTGGCGACTGTGTGCAGATAGGGGCGCGTAGCTCACTTGATGCCCATGTAGTGATCGAGGCGCATTCTGAGATCGGTACTGACAGTGTTATCAAATCGCAAGTGGTTATTGGCCATGATTGTGTCATTGGTAGCTACGCAAGATTGCATGCGGGTGCGAGTATTGGTGCTGAAGGGTTTGGCTTTGCTCCCACCAACAATCCTAGTGTTTCAGGCTGGGAGCGTATCGCTCAGCTAGGCCGCGTGATTATTGGTGATCATGTCCGCATTGGTAGTCACACCTGTATCGATCGCGGCGCCATTGATGATACGGTTATTGGCAATCATGTTATCATTGATAATTTGGTTCAAGTTGCCCATAACGTACGTATTGGTGATGGTACTGCCATTGCCTCCCAAACCGGTATTGCCGGTAGTACGACTATAGGTAAACGCTGTATTATTGGTGGTGCTGTCGGTATCACAGGGCATATCGAAATTACAGATGATGTGGTTTTATCAGGTATGACCATGGTTACCAAATCTATAAAAACTGCTGGTTCTTACTCTTCTGGAACTGCTGCTATGCCAACTGCTAATTGGCGCCGTGCAGCGGTACGCTTTCGTCAGCTTGGTCGTGACTAATGCGAACACATACAAACAATAAACATTCAAAACATTCAAAACATAGCAAGGAAGCCTCATTATGAGCAATAACCATATAGATATCCCAACTGATGAAGACATCAAAAGCTTGGCTGAGCAAGGTCTTACCCTGCCACTAACGTATCATACGATTAAGCATTATTTACCACATCGTTATCCTTTTATGTTGGTCGATAGAGTGGTCGCTTGTACACCAGGAGAGTGCATTACGGGTATCAAAAATGTGACCATTAATGAAGAGTTTTTTAATGGGCATTTTCCTGACGAGCCAATCATGCCAGGGGTATTGATGGTAGAGGCAATGGCACAGGTTTCAGGCATACTTGGGTTCATTACCGCAGGTCTGACTTCAGAAGATGGCTATCTGTATTTATTTGCTGGTGTGGATAAAGTGCGGTTTAAGCGCCGAGTCATTCCTGGTGATCAACTCATCATTCGTGCCAAGACAGTAATGCAGCGCCATGGTATTTATAAGTTTGATTGTACGGTACATGTCGAAGACGAACTTGCTGCGAGTGCTCAAATCATGATTGCACGTCAAGAACAGCAAAAAATCAAAGACAGTAAAAGTGCCTAAGTTGGTAATGAGTTAGCATTCATAAGGCGCTATATCGAATCGATCTTCACAATTATAATGAGCTATTATATTGATATTTAACAAAGCAGCGGATATTGGCCTCATTCATGAAGCCAAACCAGTTGTATTTGGCTGACTATTTATTTGCATTAAATGATACAAGGGCCCACATCATGAGTCAGATTCACCCTACAGCACTCATCTCACCATCTGCACAGATTGATGAGACTGCCATCATTGGTCCCTACTGTATCATTGGTGATGAAGTGTCAATTGGACCACATACTGTGTTGCATAGGCATGTCGTTGTAACTAGGTTGACTCGTATTGGCGCGCACAACCAGTTTTATCAGTTTGCGAGTGTTGGAGAAGATCCTCAGGATCTAAAGTATGCAGGTGAGCGTACCTGGCTTGAGATTGGCGATCACAATACGATTCGCGAAGCTTGTAGCCTACATCGCGGTACTGCACAAGATAGTGAGCTGACCAAGATAGGTAGCCATAATCTATTAATGGTAAATACTCATGTGGCGCATGATTGTGTAATTGGCGATCATAATGTGCTGGCAAATAATGTGGGCGTTGCAGGTCACGTGACTATCGGCAGTCATACAATTATCGGTGGTAATTCAGGTATTCATCAGTTTTGTACAGTAGATGATTACAGCTTAATCGGCGGTGCCAGTTTGATTTTAAAAGACGTCGCAGCGTTTACGATGGTGTCTGGTAATCCAGCAAAAGCTCATGGTCTAAATGTCGAAGGCATGCGCCGAAAAGATTGGTCGAAAGAAACCATTGATGTCTTACGCCAAGCGTATCGTATAGTCTTTAGATCGGGTCTGACCACAGCAAAAGCGTTGGAGGTTCTGCAGGGTGAGCTACTATCTCAAGAGCCAAAAGTTCAACTGCTGATTGATTCACTACAAAAAAGTCGTCGCGGGGTGGTGCGTTAAACGCATATTAAACCACTATAGAATCTAGGCTAAATAACCGTTTTTTACAGTTTTAATCTGCCTAAATTCTATTAATAAAAGATAATAATGCTAAAAGCCATAACCAATTGTTATGGCTTTTTATATTTATGAGTACTTGACTTTTTTGGTCGCTTAGCAGAAACTGAGCGTTTATGATATTGTAAACAATTCTTTCTTAATGTTACGGGGCACTTCATATTGAAGTGTTTACTAAATAGTTTGATAGTAGTAGTCACTATTTATGATGATCAAGGAGGATTGTCAGTAGCGTTATTTGAAGTACGAGGACGCAAAAAATGGCTATCAATAAACAAGAACATGCACAATGGAGCTCAAGTTTTGGCTTCGTATTAGCGGCAGTAGGTTCAGCAGTTGGTTTGGGAAATATATGGAAGTTTCCATATATGGTGGGTGAGAGCGGTGGTTCAGCTTTTGTTATCGCTTATTTATTCTGTATCGCACTAGTCGGTTTTCCGATACTAGTTGCTGAATGGCTCATTGGTCGCCGTGGACAAAAAAACCCAGTCAACACGTTTGCGGATGTGGCTGCTAGCGAAGGTAAATCTCGTAGCTGGACCATCGTTGGTGCTACTGGTATTTTGGGTGGCTTTTTAATTCTATCCTTCTATAGTGTCATCGGTGGTTGGGCACTTAACTATATTACCAAGGTTGCGACAGGCAGCTTTACAGGTCAAGACAGTGACTCAGTGGCTGCGACCTTTGATGCGATGTTAGCATCAGCCGGTACATTGACGATTTGGCACACCGTATTTATGATTTTGACTGCCGTCATCGTTGGTATTGGTGTAACGAGTGGTATCGAAAAAACAGCTAAGATTTTAATGCCACTACTGGGTGTGATCCTTTTCGTTATCGTTGGTTATAACGTAATGAATGGCGGTTTTGGTGAGGCAGTTGCTTATTTGTTCACGCCAGACATGAGCAAGCTGACGGCTGACGTTATGCTTGCAGCATTAGGTCATGCCTTCTTCACGCTATCGATTGGTATGGGCATCATGGTTGCTTATGGTTCGTATTTGGGCCGTGAAGTGAACTTGCTAAAAACTGCACGTACTGTTGTTATCTTGGATACAGTTATCGCTTTGGCAGCCGGTCTAGCCATCTTCCCAATTATCTTTAGTAATGGTCTGGATCCTGCGTCAGGTCCTGGTCTGATCTTCGTTAGCTTACCGATTGCTTTTGGTAGCATGGGTGCAGGTACTATCATTGGTGCATTGTTCTTTTTACTTATCACCTTTGCAGCTGTCACCTCATCTATCTCATTACTAGAGCCAACGGTTGAGCTGCTAGAAGAGCGTACGTCGATCAGCCGTACCGTATCGACTATCGTTGCCAGTACTGTGATTTGGCTATTAGGTATTGCCGCATTGCTATCGTTCAACCTATGGTCTGAGTTTACTATCATGGGTAACGGTATCTTTGATGCACTAGATAAGATTACCAGTAAGTTCCTGTTACCTCTAACAGGTCTTGCGGCCATCGTATTCGTTGGTTGGAAAATGGATCAGCGTAGCATCCAGCAAGAGCTTGGTTTATCTAATGCTACATGGCAGCTTTGGCAAATTGTTGTAAAATTCATCGCGCCAATCGCTGTGATCGTGGTATTTGTTACCTCACTGATGGGCTAATAGTTATTTACAATGATTTAGATATTTAAATCATTAAGTGATAAAAGCAGTTCATAGAAAAAAGGCTTAAGAATTATCTTAAGCCCTTTTTTATGTTTAATAATATCAATAAACACTAAAATGGATTAACGTAAGTTTAACTCAGGAACGGTTTGTCCACGCTTACTATAAAACTCGCTAACGAATTCATCAAACTGATCTTGCTCGATAGCATCTCTGATACCTTGCATCAAACGCTGGTAATAGCGTAAGTTGTGAATGGTCGCCAATTGTGCACCCAGCATCTCTTTACATTTATTAAGATGATACAAATAAGCACGGCTAAAGTTTTGGCAAGTGTAGCAGTCACATTCAGGATCTAATGGGCCTTCATCGTTACGATACTGGCTATTACGAATACGCACCACACCAGCATTGTCTGCATCGCCTGTCACGAAATAATGACCATTACGTGCGTTACGAGTTGGCATCACACAGTCGAACATGTCCACACCGCGGCGTACGCCTTCAACTAAATCCTCAGGCTTACCAACACCCATTAGATAGCGTGGCTTATCTGCTGGCATATCATCAGGCAGGTAGTCTAGGACGTCTATCATCTCTTCTTTTGGCTCACCAACCGAAAGACCACCGATAGCATAACCATCAAAGCCGATATCTAGCAAACCTTCGAGTGATTGTTGGCGCAAATCAGGATACATACTGCCTTGTACGATACCAAATAATGCGTTGGTGCTACCCAGTCTATTGTGCTCATCAACGCAGCGTTGTCCCCAGCGTAATGAAAGCTCTAAAGACTTTTTCGCTTCATCATGAGTCGCTGGATAAGGCGTACATTCATCGAACTGCATGACGATGTCTGAATTCAAGCTGTATTGAATTTGCATGGATTTTTCAGGAGAAAGGAACACTTTGGCGCCATCGATAGGCGATTTGAAGTTAACCCCTTCTTCGGTAATTTTACGCATGGCACCCAGACTGAATACTTGGAAACCGCCTGAATCCGTCAAAATAGGCTTGTCCCAATGCATGAACTTATGCAAGCCGCCAAATTTGTCGATCACTTCCGTGCCTGGGCGTAACCAGAGATGAAAAGTGTTGCCTAAAATGATATCAGCACCGATGGCTTCGATATCACGTGGCAGCATACCTTTGACCGTACCATAAGTACCGACAGGCATAAAAGCAGGCGTTTGCACGTCGCCATGATTGAGATGAACGGTGCCGCGGCGTGCACGCGTTGCACCGCTGGCTGTTTTATGTAAGACAAATTGCATATGTTAACCGATATATGAGCTATGAAAATGGCGCTAATTATAGCATTGTTAGGGATTTTTTGGATATTGATATTCAGGCCTTCGATATAGCCAGCCAGCGCATTTTTTGATTGATGCAATATTGTTATAACCAAAAGACACAGACAGTGCTTCAAAACACACAGACAACTCTTACGTTGCGCTGGTAAAGTAAAAGTCATAATGGTGACGTATTTAGAACCATCAGAGCATACTTTAAGAAAATGGAGAGGTTATATGAAAAAGACAGGTTATTTATTATTAATGGGCGGATTATTGTTGATATCAAAAGGGGCGATGGCTGCTGAGACAGAAGAGCCAGAGTACAGATTATTGTCGCAAACAGGTGACTTTGAGCTGCGTCGTTATGACAAGCAGCTCGTGGCGCAAACGTGGGTGAGTGGTGACCAAGACTCAGCAAGTCGTGAAGGGTTTAAGATTTTAGCGGACTATATTTTTGGTAATAACACAGCACCAAGTGGAGACAGTAGTAAAATTAGTATGACGGCACCTGTCACGATGCAAGCTGATAACAAAGAAAGTGATAATGAGTCACAGAAAATTGCCATGACAGCACCAGTCAGTATGCAACAAGACGATGGTAAGTGGCGCGTGCAATTTACGATGCCTAGTAAATATACAATGCAAACGTTGCCTAAACCAAACAATCCAAACGTTGAGATTATTGAAGTGCCTGCACAGACATACGGTGTGATTAAGTTCTCTTGGCTCGCAGGAGAAGATAAAGTAGCGGAAAAAACCGAAGCGCTGCAAACATGGATGCAAGACCAGAATTTGATGCCTACAGGCAAGCCTGAATTGGCCCGTTATAACCCACCTTGGACGCTACCATTTTTACGTCGTAATGAGGTGATGATTGCGTATCAATCTAACTAGTAATCAGCCCATAAAAAAAGACAGCAATCGCTGTCTTTTTTGTGCTTAATTTAAGCTATCTGAGTTAGACGTTTTGCTCACGGATGATATTCAGCATGCGACGTAATGGTTCTGCTGCACCCCATAACAACTGATCACCAACGGTAAAAGCACCTAAATATTCAGGGCCCATATTAAGCTTACGTAAGCGACCTAGGGCAACAGTTAAGGTGCCAGTCACTGCCACTGGCGTTAGGCGATTCATAGTAGCTTCTTTATCATCTTCGACCAAGTCCAACCACTCGTTGCCACTTTTTTTGAGTGCAGCTTCGATTTCTTCTAGAGGAATGTCTTTTTTCAGTTTGATCGTTAGGCCTTGAGCATGACAACGCATAGCGCCGACACGTACACACATCCCATCAATAGGAATCGTACTGGCTTCATCGTTACCCAAGATCTTATTGGTCTCGACGCCGCCTTTCCATTCCTCTTTTGACTGCTTATTTTCTAACTGCACATCGATATAAGGAATCAAGCTACCAGCAAGCGGCACACCAAAGTACTGTGTAGGGAAGTCTGCTGAACGCTGTGTCTGAGCGATTTTCTTATCAATATCAAGAATGGCGCTAGCAGGGTTGGCTAGTTCATCTTGTACAGCGTCATGCAAAACACCCATACCTGAGATAAGCTCACGCATGTTATTGGCACCAGAGCCACTAGCGGCCTGATACGTCATCGCGCTGACCCATTCGACCCAGCCCTTATTAAATAGCTCACCAATCGCCATCAGCATCAGTGATACGGTACAGTTACCACCGATAAAGTCTTTTTTGCCACTGGCTAGGGCGTCATCAATGACGCTGCGATTGACTGGATCAAGAATGATGATGCTATCGTCTTTCATACGCAGCGTACTTGCCGCATCAACCCAATAGCCAGTCCAGCCGCTATCACGTAGTGGTTGGTGAACTTTTGACGTATAATCACCACCTTGGCAAGTAATAATCACATCACAGGCAGCGAGTGCTTCAATATCATGAGCGTCTTTTAGTTGGCCAGTTTTAATACCGTCGAATTTTGGCGCATCACCACCAGCATTACTGGTTGAAAAGAAGACAGGCGTAATACCGTTAAAGTCATTTTCTTCTTGCATACGTTGAATCAATACTGATCCTACCATGCCGCGCCAGCCTACCAAGCCTACTGTTAAATTACTCATGAAATTCAGTCCTATTTACAATTATTTGTTGCATCACCAACCGATAACAATGCCGTGAATGGTACAAAAAAGCAAGGCGTTTTGGCTATTATTTACTCGTTTTCCATACACTATTAACTATGTGTACTATAACTTTACGTTATTATTAGAGTCGCGCTTAGGTATTGGCAAAATATATTTGGTTGCCTATAAAGAATAAGGCTTTCGATAAAATACTTATTATTTGATCGGGTAGGTATTGTAAATTTTTATGGCAGTTGTTGCAGAATCACGACTCATATATAGGCGAAAATCTTATGAAATGCTAAAGTAAGCTTCTAGCATTAATACTTGACGTCAGTTCAGTTAGAACTCAGTTCAGTTAAGATAATGATGTGCATTGTCATGGAATGAATGGCACAGCACATGTCATTATTGGCCCCATTATCATCTCAATAAACGGTTATCACATACTATGGATCTCTCACTATTATATTACAGCTTACAATGGCTCGCAGGATTCATCGCATTTGTAACGATCTGGGGTTGGGTGCCACTGGATAATTGGTGGGTACGTGGCGTCGAATTCCCACGCATTCAGATAATGGTACTGGGCATTATTGCTTGGATTGGCATGATCATGTTTTTCTCAGAATGGCAACTGGGACAATGGTTGTTATTTATAGTGCTTAGTATCACGTTAGCGTTCCAGTTAAGAATGGTATTGCCGTATACCAAGCTATGGAAAAAAGAAGTTCAAAAAGCAAAGGACAAACCAGAAGGGCAAGTACATCAATTAAAAATCATGGTCTCAAATGTGTTAACACCCAATGATGAAACACAAAAATTGGTTGATTTGGTCAAGCATAGACAGCCCGATATTTTAATTACGCTTGAAACTGATAAAAAATGGGAGAAAGCCTTACAACAAATTGAGTCTGATTATCCATATACGGTGAAGGTTCCGCTGGACAATCTATATGGTATGCACCTGTACTCTAAGCTTGAGCTCATAGATCCTGAAGTGAAGTACCTAATAATTGATGACATACCTTCTATTCATACGCAGTTACGCTTGCAAGGTGGTCGAGTGATTTGGCTATACTGCTTGCATCCTATGCCTCCAAGTCCAACTGAGGCTGATAAATCTACCACGCGTGATGCCGAATTGCTGATGGTTGGCAAACACATCAAAGAAAATGAGCAAACCGCGATATTGGCTGGTGATCTCAACGATGTGGCATGGTCAAAAACCACGCGCCGCTTTCAGCGTATTTCTGGGCTGCTAGATCCTCGTATTGGTCGACACTTTATCAACACCTTTCATGTCAAATATCCGTTTCTGCGTTGGGCATTGGATCATATTTTCCATAGCGCTTGCTTTACAGTAGTTGATATCAGACGTATGCCGTCTATAGGATCTGATCATTTTCCTGTAATGACGACTTTACAATATGAGCCAGAAGAAACGAGTAAGCAGGAAGGCAATGCGCCTACTGCAGAAGCAGAAGATGTGGCAGAAGCAGATAGCAAGATTGAAGAAGGTAAAAAAGAAGGCAAGAAAATGTCAGATGAACGCAGAGAAGCGCAAGGCAGTTTTAGTTGATGAGGAGTACGACGTATAGGTTAAAGTTTACTTTTATAACGTAAGCATATGCTTACGTCAAATAAGGTCTTTAGCTTCTATTCGTACCAAATTGATTGTCCTATAATACATTCATCAACACAAGGATACGCAAGGATGCAGTGTTGAGACGGTATCAATAAAAGAACAGGTCAGCCCGCTGTCTTATACGTTACTGTTTATGACTTAGGATGAGTCAACATGGAAGAGAGATAATAACAATAACATGAAGCACTGAAGCCCCGAACCAATCGCCCTAGGTTCGGGGCTTTTCTTTGTGCATTCTTTATCGGTTTGTAATATTCCTGCCATACACAGCTGAATAGATTGGTTTAACCGTCTGTTAAGTTAATTGTACTTAGGCGGTTTGCTATCCAGTATTCTAATTAACTGGCAGTCAATTTCTAAATAAAAAAAGGGTATATGCATTGGCATATACCCTTTTTCTATGCAAGCTAATCAGTGTTATTAGCGTTCAGTGTATTAACTTATGACCAAGCAACTAAACGTAAGTCTTTAACCGAGTACTTGGATGTAAGCACCTGCACGCAATTCTTGCAACCAGTCTTCTTGTGCTTGAGGTGCTAGGCGTTGATACAACGCTTGGCGTGCCATATTGCGACGATATTGCTCGCTGACATCCTGCTGACGCTTACCGTCAACTTTTAGGATATGCCAACCGAACTGAGTTTTGAATGGAGCAGAGTAGTCACCAACAGCTGTATTTTTCATTGTGGCCTCAAACGGACCAACCATATCTTCTTCACTGACCCAATCAAGATCACCACCGCGGCCAGCCGATCCTGGATCGTCTGAATAGGTTGATGCTAGGGCAGCAAAATCAGCACCGTTACGCAGTTGCTCATACAAATCATTAATTTTTTGTTCAGCCAGTGCATCTGTCTGTAACTCATCGACTTTTACCAAGATATGACGAGTATGCCACTGCGGAATTAGCATGGTATCACTGGCTTTTTTATCAGCCAGCTTAACGATATCGATACCTTCAGGCGTTAGTAACGGCTCACTGACTGCACCAATATCGAGGTTGGTAATTTTGCTTGATAGCTCTGTCGGTAGGGAGGCCGCTTTGTGAAAGCCCATATCGCCACCTTGAATAGGGATAGGATAGCTACCTTGGCTTGCAGCAACAGCTTCAGAGACATTGACATTTGGTGCAAGTAAACGAGTACGCAAATCCTGTGCAACTTTTAGCGCTTCCTCACGTTGAGCTGCTGACAGACGGCTGTAGTCATCTATATAAGGAACGCGTACATGCACAGTTTGGTATTCACTTTGGTTCAAACGTTTTGCTTCGGGCGACGCCAAAAATGCATCAATATCTTGCTCGCTAATGCGTACTCGGCGACTGATTTGACGCTGTTGTAGCTCTTGAATAGCAGCATCTTCGATCAATTGAGCACGTAATGCGGCATAGCTGCCAGGACGCGCGGCATCTAGGCGTTGCTGTAATGCTGAGATGCTATTGAGCCCTTGAGATTGAGCGATTTGAGCAAGGCGTTGATTGATCTCGGTCTCATCAGGAGATAAACCGACACGTTTCACCATTGATAGTTGCAATTCACGCAAGATAAGCGCGTTTAGTACCTCTGACTGCAGTTGCGCTGAGTTTGCAATAGGTTCTCCTGCTGCTCGTGCGCGGGCTTGGGTTTGGGTGATGGCATCGACCAATTCACTTTTTAGGATAGCGTTTTCATTGACTAAAGCGACAATACCATCGGTGCTATTGGCAGGTGTCAAGCGACTTACTGCATTCTGATTAGCAGTAGTCGAGGCTTGTGCTGTGGCAGGTTTCACAGTCGCTGCTTGAGCACTTAATGTCAGTGCAAGACTGGCACTCATAGATAGCAGTACAGCGCGGCTGGTTTGACGTAAAGAAAAAAATCTCATGATGCTCCTCATCAATGTCATCGCATCGGATGGTAGTCGGTCAACGCAATCCAATACTTCATAATCAAATATTTGACAGCGTGGCCCATAGTAGGGTTATAGATAATATCTTATAAATATTTTTGCAAATAGTGCTGTAATCTAGCAAAAAATCTCGTTAGTCTTTCCATGCAGTTTGGACAGGTTCAAAGCCTAATATCTTATCAGAGAGCAACCGTGTTAGGCGGCTACTGCCACTGCCAAGCCCATTTAATCTAATTTCTGCCATAACCGCCTGTGTTGGTTCATCTTTGACGTTTAAGTCATTATAGTAACGGCGACCGTAAACTGCAAAGCCAAAGCAGCAATCTTCGTAATCAACGCCGATAAGTGAATCAAGCATCTTATTACTATTATAGTCATATTGACCTTGAGCCAATATCCGCCAGCTATTATTGATAGGGAAAACAGCAGAGGCGGTAAATGCGGACAATGGCAACTGATCCGTATTTTCATCAAGCTGGCGTTTGACATAGCCCACATTGAACAAGCTATTGTCTGATGGCTGATAACGTAGCTCAGTCGTGATATAGTTCAAATCATAGTCGTTAGTCAGCGCACCGCTCACATCAACCCAAAAATTGTTATAAGGTTGGGTGCTGGTATCCCATACCATGCCTGAAGAAGAAGAGTTGAATACTCTTTGTTTATCATCAAGCGTGACACGACCATCATCTATATAGAACTGTTCTGCAATGCTACCATCAAAACGTGTCACACCCGTTGCATCGATGTAACGATAATTGACACCAGGCGTGATAGAGTGCAGATCTTGCAAGCGATCATGGCCTAAGAACCAGCTGTCTGAAAATAGCTGCTCATAGTTAATAGACGCAATACGAGTATTGAAGTTAGGAATATCATTTTGGTTTTTATACGGTGAATAAGTGTATTTCACCCGCGGACTAAGCAAGCGATAGCCACCCATGGTGTCATCAAAAGCGCCAAAGGGTGAACCTGCTTGGTAGAAATTCAGACCTGCATCAATACTGGCTTGTGGAACGAATACTGATTGGCTACCGTCCTCTTCACTAATGTTATTGTCTGCCAAGCTGTCTTCATCATAGGAAGTATAAAGGTGCTGTAAGCTCAGCTTCGGTCTAATATAGCCCCAAGACTTCTCCATCGGGTAGACGGCACTTATTTTATTATAAATGCGTGCACCGCTCTTTTCGGCCTCAGAACCATCATCAATGGACTTTTTGAAATAGGCAGAATCATGTACACCAGTGATATCAAAGTTTTTTGCCCACGGCAATCGATAGTCAAGCTTTAGCTGTGGTAATCGCGAGTATGGCTTATCTTTATCCTCTACAGCTTGACCATTATCGGTAAAAGCATCTAATGTCTGAAAAGTTTCTACTTTTAGCTCACCATCAACATAGTCGTTGTAATAATTGACTTGAGCGCGACGTGCTAAGTTTAATGTATTATCTGATAAACCTAAGGTGTCAAAATCATCAAGATAATCTGCATCTGATACATAGCTATATTTGGCATCACCACTTAACCGTGGAATATTTTTGGATGACCAATAATGATCATAAAAAAAGCTTTTACGATCTTCGTCATTATATTCTTTGTCATTAGGCAAGTATGAACCGTTAAAAATGCCTTCTCCATAGTTTTCGGTCAAATAACGGAACTCACCTGAGACCATAGGATTACGATCGGTGTATACATGCGTATTGAGCGTGGCATCGTAGTTGGGCGCTAGGTTGAAGTAATAAGGAACATCAATCTCAACACCGCTCTCACTACTCACGCTAGCACTTGGTAATAAAAATCCGCTACTACGACGACTGTCTATTGGAAAGTTAAAGTAGGGGAGATAAAAGACGGGCACGTCAGCAATGCGAAAGGTTGTATTATAAGCTTCGCCGCGTCCTGTATCAGTATTCAAATCGATACTTTTGGCATCAAATTGCCATTTACGATTGGTGGGTGGACAGGTGCTAAACATCACCTCGTCCAGCTCGTACTCACTATCATTGGGCTTGTTCAAGCGCTTAGCGTAGCCGTGTGCTTGTAGCTCAACACTAGCAAAAGCCACATCATTGGCTGTTGATTGACCAGTTTCAGTATTATAATTTAAGCTGTCTGCAACCCCAATCAGACCACCTTTTTTTGCTCTCTCATTAAAGCTGGTTTGAGCGTTGCTCGATGCATTGCTACGTTGCAGTGATTGTCCTGTCGCCTGATCGGTAAACATGACTCTACCTTGTGCAGCAGCCACGCCATTGCTTAGATCAATCACAACTTTTTCTGCTTCAATATGCTGGGTACCCTGATCGACTTTCACATTACCTGATAGTTCAGCATAATTGATATTATTGTAATAACCGTAGTCTGACTCTGTGAATAGAGGTGCTTGATTATTGGGAATACTGTCGACATCAGGTACGGGTTGTCCATTTGCACCGCCAGCCTCATTCACAGCACGCTGATAATTAGGGTTGCTCTTTGGATAGACCCATTGACCTTCACAGCGTTGTGCACTATCTATAGCGTTTGGCAGTAATCGTAAGTTCTTACCGACTTTTGGAATGGTCTGCGCTGTAGGCGCTAAAGTACTCTGTATATTATCTGATTTAGCACTTTCTGTATTATCCACGTCATTTGAGACAGGAGTCTCTGGTGTGAGCTCATAGAATTCTGCCAAACGCACTAGACTGTTTTGAATGCTCTCATCACTGATATCTAGCTGACGGTTATCTGCTACGGTATTTTCAGGTGTGACCATAGCATTAGCGCGTGTGTCGCGGCTTACCTGATTGCTATCTGTCATATTTGATGATTGTATCGAGGCGGTATCAGAAGACTCATTAATCTCTGTGATATTCAAAACATCATCGGATGTGTTGTCCTCTAACGTAGCATCACTTACGAAATCTGTGTCATCAAAATCAGAGGCAGGAGTCGCTCTTTGAGAATTATCGATTTGTGAGCGTGCTTCTTTATAACGGATATCGTTGTAATCACTGCTTTGAGTGATATTACTGTTATTGGTATCAGAGAGGTAGCTGCTCGTACTACCAGCACTTGATGGCTCAGTTGTCTGTGTGTCAGCATCGTTGATGGCAGCACTAACCGTTAGGCTAGATAAGCCTAAGGCACCAAATAAGATCAAACGAATGCTTTGGTAAAGCGGAGAATATAACAAGGGCACACCTATGATTGCAGAGCCTATTGGATTGCGATACTGAATTGCATAGTCGTATTATTCAACAAGACAGAGTTGTTAATGAACGGCTAAAAAATCACTCATCGATAGCGTCATCTCAAGAATTTGGCTGTTTTACATATAATGACGACTAATCATAGTCAAAAAAAACCAAATCAGCTACACTATTTACCAAAATTTATAATATAGCCAAGCTGCTTTTAAATGAGCTAAAAATTTCAGCTTAGCGTTAAATTACTGAATGATATCTTGATATGTCTACTGACGCAGTTGTTGCGGCTTAAGATATGACCATTTTAGCAAGTATTTGCCTGACTTATCACTACTTTAATTATTTATGATTTATATTTAACCTGCGATGCCCATTATGACTGATAAAACCACTATAGAGCCTGACATGACCGACAACAATAACGACAATCGCCAACAACAACTCGAGCATTGGTTGCAGCAAGTATTTGTAGATAAGCCCTTTAATCTAGACAGTTTGCCGGGTGATGCGAGTGCACGCCGCTATCACCGCATTCAACTGCTAGAGGCTGATGGGTCAGGAGATACGCGTTATATCGTCATGGATTCTGCTGATGAGCAGGATGCTATGCGGCAGTTCATCAATGTTGCCAAGCTCATGTCGCCTGCAATCAATGTGCCGACGCTCATCGCACAAGATATAGAAAAAGGTTTTTTGGTGCTACAAGACTTTGGTGCAGTAGAGTTTGCTCATTTGCTGACTGATGCAACACCAGAGCAAATCGATGACTATTATCAGCTTGCCATGCAGACGTTAGTAGCGCTGCAAACGGTGACAGTCGAGACTGCAAAATCTCAGTATCAGCTTCTAGATTACGATATGGCGTTATTAGATCGCGAAATGAACCTGTTTAGTGAGTGGTTTATCCCTTATATCGGCGTAGAGCTGAATGAGAAGGTATGGGAAAACTTAAAATCGGTACTCATCAATGAAATCCTGCTGCAGCCACAAGTCGTTGTGCATCGCGACTATCATAGTCGTAACCTCATGCAGGACCAAGCGGACAAATCGCGCTTAGGTGTGATTGATTTTCAGGATGCCGTAATCGGATCTTATACTTATGATTTAGTATCATTGGTACGCGATGCTTATGTTGAATGGCCAGAGCGCCAAGTATCTGCATGGATTAATGACTTTTGGCAGCTACAAAAGCAACAATCGCTAACCACAGCCGATAATGTGGTTCAGCTTGAAAACGACGTCAATGTAATGGGCGTACAGCGTCATTTAAAAGTACTAGGAATTTTTATTCGATTATCTGAACGCGATGGCAAAGATCGCTATTTGGCCGATATTCCCAAAGTCATGCGTGATTTAATTATTGAGTTAAACTGGCTGGCTGAACAAGGTAATGATGAGGTCAAGCATGCCGTCCTACCTTTTAATCAATGGCTAAAAGATGCTGTCGTACCTGCATACAAGGGTAAGTTTCCTTCAGCCTAGATGATGCTCAATCAAATTAATGATATAAATAATAAAAATAGGAGTAAGCATGTCTAGCTCTACGATTACACAAGCCATGATTTTGGCTGCTGGCAAGGGCACACGTCTGCGACCATTAACACTAGAAACGCCCAAGCCTTTGGTTGAAGTAGGTGGACAGCCACTTATTGTTTGGCATATTAAAGCACTACAAGCCGCAGGTATCACTGACATCACGATCAATGCATCATGGCTGGCGGATAAGCTGATGGATACCTTGGGCGACGGTTCGCAATATGGGGTCAAACTACATTGGTCAATAGAAGGCGATGAACCGTTAGAGACGGCAGGTGGCATTTTTCAGGCATTACAGTCAGGTAAGCTGCGAGACGAGCCATTTATTCTCGTCAACTCTGATGTTTGGACGACCTATGATTTTGCTCAGTTGCGAGACTATACATTAGGAGCGGATCAGCGCGCGCATCTGTTGTTGATTGACAATCCAGAGCACAATGATGGTGGTGATTTTGCTATTAATAATGGTCTTGCCAGCGAGCAGCCAGTTGGCGATGCGGACAAATTTACTTTCGCTGGTATCAGCGTGATGTCTCCGGCGTTGGTAGAGGGACTGGTATCAGGACAGCCTGCCGCATTGGCACCACTACTTAAGCAAGCGATGATTAAATTCCAGATTACTGCTGAAGTAATTACTGATAACTGGATTGACGTTGGTACAGCCGAGCGCTTGGCACAAGTGAATGAGTTTATTGAAAAAAACGATATCGATAATCATCAAGGTCGAGTAAATTCATGAGATAAGCAAAAATACACTGGTAAACACAAAAAAGCAGCGTTGATCATTCAACGCTGCTTTTTTACACAGATTATTTCTATATCTTATTCAATCTTTACCAATAGAAATGAAGACTGAATATAAGGGCTAGCAAATTGAGCGCGTAGCACACAGATAATGACATTGTCTGGTAACCGTATTTTCTGATAACCGTGTTAAACGCCCATTGCCAGCTTAATCAATTGGGCAATCGTAAAAATCGTCAAAAATCCTGCGGCATATAAGCCCAGAAACCAAGCCCATTGTCTTTGCTTTTTACTCAAATGTTTTTTACTGAGATTTTTCATAAAGACCTCTTGTCTGACAAATTGAGCACAGGTGCCACAAAAATGTGTAGCACCTGCTTATCTCACTACTAGCTGCTTATCATTTACAATGACTAGTACATATGTTCGTGATCAGTTTTGCCCTTGAACACATAGTACGCATAAGCAGTGTAACTTAAGATGATAGGTAACATGATTACCGCACCCACCAGCATAAATGATAGCGATGTATCGGCAGCCGCAGCTTCATGTAGCGTCATCTGATAGGGCACGATATAAGGGAACATCGCCACACACACCCCAATATAGCCCATCAAAAATAGCGCGACAGTCAATAAGAAAGGACGGTATTCACGCTCTGTGGTCAAATCTTTACGCATAATAAAGAACAGTATGAGTGCAATAATCGGCATCGGTGCTAAGTAAGGCAAGCGTGCTAGTGTGAACCAATTCTCAAGCGCTTCGATGTCTGAGAAGTACATAAAGATCGTCACGATAATCATTGCGACAACCAGTGCTGACAATAACCACCCTGAGATTTTTCTTGCCCAAACCTGCAAGTCATGTTCTGTCTTTAAGATCAGCCACGTCGAGCCTAATAGCGCATAACCAATGATGACCGCAATACCACTAACAATCGAAAAGGTCGTGAGCCAGTCAAAGGGGCCACCGGTGAACAGACGGTTACTGGCGTCGAGACCATGTACCAACGAACCAAGCATCACCCCTTGAAAGAAGGCAGCAGTGATTGAGCCGACAAAAAACAAAGAGTCCCATATGTAGCGATGTGTGCTAGATTTGAAACGAAACTCAAACGCCACGCCACGCAAGATCAGACCAACCAGCATCAAAAACACAGGTAAGTAAAGCCCTGTCATGATGATGCCATAAGCGACTGGAAAAGCTGCGAATAGACCGCCGCCACCCAATACCAGCCACGTCTCGTTACCATCCCAGAATGGGGCGATAGAGTTCATCATGCGGCTACGGTTTTTGTCTGAGCCTGCAAACGGAAATAAAATACCACAGCCTAAATCAAAGCCATCAAGCAGTACATAAATGAAGACTGCAAGCGCAATCAATCCACCCCAAATTAAGGGTAAGTCTAATACATCACCGAAATTAAACATTAGCGTAACCCTCCATCATCGATGTCATCTGCTGGTGTGTCGATATCTTGCTTGGTAGTGTGACCAGCAGGATCATTATCTCCGCTCAGCGTACGACCTTGACCTTCGGTTACTGAATGCTCGTAGAAATTGTCTTCGGCAGGATCGGTATAAGGTTTTGGCCCTTGACCAATCAAGCGCAAGATATAAAAGCTACCTGCACCAAAAACAAAGGTATAGACGATAATAAAGCCGATCAATGTGGTGGCAACTTGTTGGGCTGCTACGGGTGACATACTTTCAGCTGTACGGATTACACCATAGACTGTCCATGGCTGACGACCTGTTTCGGTGACAAACCAACCGGCAAGTAGCGCGATAAAGCCAAGCGGTGTCATCATCATCCATGCACGGTGGAACAGCTTGCTATCAGGATTGAACTGCTGTTTTTTGAAGTATTTATAGACACTAAATAGACCCACAAGCACCATTAACATACCAATGGCAACCATAATACGGAAGGCCCAAAACACAATGATAACGTGTGGTTGGTCTTCTGGTGCCCAGTTTTTGAGACCCTTCACTTCACCATCTAACGAATGGGTGAGAATCAAACCTGTGACATAAGGGATTTTTACTTCGTATTTATTGGTTTGATTTTCTTGATCAGGAATCGCAAAGAGACGTAATGCTGCCCCGCGCTCATCTTCCCAGATACCTTCCATGGCTGCGACTTTGGCAGGCTGATGCTCAAGGGTATTTAGTCCGTGCTCATCACCGATTAATACCTGCGCAGGTGCCACAAAAATCGCCATGATCATCGCCATGCCCAACATTACGCGGCCATGTTTTCGGTGTTCGATGTGTTTTTTGGATTGTAGATAATAAGCACCAATACCACCGACCACAAAAGCAGTCGTCAAGAATGCAGCGGTCATCATATGTGCGTAGCGGTATGGGAACGAGGGATTAAAAATAATCTCAAGCCAGTTGGTTGGATAAAGCAGGCCATCAGCACCGACCATGAAGCCTTGCGGCGTCTGCATGAAGCTGTTGGCGGCCAAGATCCAAAATCCTGAGATCAACGTACCGATAGCGACGGTTGCAGTGGCGACAAAGTGCATGCGCTTACTAACGCGGCCCCAACCGAAGAGCATGATACCCAAGAAGGAGGCTTCTAAGAAAAATGCAGTCAGTACTTCATAAGCGAGTAGTGGGCCTAAGACGTTACCCGCCTTATCAGAAAAGACTGCCCAGTTGGTCCCAAACTGGTAAGACATTACCACCCCTGAGACCACACCCATACCAAACACCACGGCAAATATTTTTACCCAGTGTTTGTAGACTTCCGCAAAAACAGGATTGCCTGTTCTTAACCAGCGAAACTCAAGTACGGTCAGCCAACTGGCAAGTCCAATAGAAAAAGCGGGAAAGACGATATGAAAAGAGACAACAAAAGCGAACTGGATGCGCGCGAGTGTCAGCGCATCGAGCTGGTCAATCATAAACGTAGCGAACATAAACGGTTACTCTCATCTGTTAGCTGAATAGCGCTGGCTTCCGTACAACGCTTAAGTAACTGTCCGTAACTGTACATAAATCAAGGTGACAAAGATTACGGGCAATGGCTCAATGACGCAAAACTTTACTTTAGCAACATTAGGCATAAATTGTGGCTAAGCTTGCGACTCACTGTTTAGCTGAATTGAATAATTTATGTCCCTATAAATTCATATATTACAGTCATGTGCTGTATATATTATGCGCTTCCCTAGATAGTCACGCAACCCATACCGTTAGACAGCTACATACCTAGGAGTCATCAAAGCAATTGTAAAATACCCTTGAAAATAAAATTAACCTTATGAATAACAAGGGCTTGTAATTAGTGGATATTTTTTCATAAAACATCTGTTCTGTTTATTACTTGGTATCCCATGCATTAAAATGTTCCCCAATAACAAAAACATACATCATTCTTGTAACTGTTTATGCAAAATCCGTCGCAGCGTCAAAATAGTTTGTGGATTGGTTTGGATACTATGACCGCCATTGATAACGGTTTCAGAGGCGGCGCCATCTAGGTGAGCACTGGTATAGGGAACAATGCCATCTGATAAACGTTGGGTTAAGGCCTGACTGATATTTTTATCAACAGTGACGGCAGCGACCAGTGGCTCAGGAGGCAGCTCTGATGTGTCATCTGACACGCTGACACTTGCGCGCTCGTCTTTAGCGTCTTCTTCTACCGCTTGCGATAAATCAATTTTTGCACCGTCAGGCTGTGCTTGAGCCAACCCTTTGGTGATATCAGCATCATTGTTGGCAATAATTGAATGATAAGTCACACGGCTATTAATCGTCAGATCTTTGGTTAATTCGATAAAAGAAGATTTGTCACTGAGCTGACTGGCACCATTTTGTAGATATAAAGCGCCCAATGGATTTTGCGCCAGATCCCCTTGCGTGGCAATCGTCGCTAAGTTATCAGTCACAGTCTTGACCAAACCGACTGGCAAATAGACGATACGGCGCAGCGCCCGCGTAAACCAGCGGTCTGCATAGTCAGTGCCGCGAAAAGGTGCAGATAAAAAGACAGCGGTGTCTACTTGTTGCAAGGATTGTAGCTCAAACCGTTTTTTTAATTCCTTTTCACCAAACGATTCTTTTAGTGCATCACGGATTTGCCGTTTTTCACTACTAGAGAGAATGTCTTGATCATCAAGTCTATCCAAATCATCGACCAAATTGTCATCGGACAGCATCATGCGCGCGATAATGGCTCCCATACTGTGGCTAATGATCACACTGTTTTTACTGGCGCGATTTTGTCCTGTTGGGTCTGTCTGCTCATAGGTAGTGTTGATTAATTGCTGAATCTGATAGCGGTTTTCTAAAATAGGCAAATTGGTCGGATAAAATATTTGCCAAACTTGGTAATTGTCGCGCAGCTTATCATCATTGAGAATATCGTTGGTGAGATTGACCCACGTGGCTGGACTGGAGGCCAAACCATGCAGCATAATGATGACACGTTTGTCAGGGTCATAAGGTTCTAGCATAAACAGTTTGGGTAGACGAGCATCTGGCTGGCGCGTGATGAGGTTCAAATAACCCACACTATCCAACTGGTTTTCTGCCAGCCACATTCCATAACCTGCTGAGAAATTGGCTGCTAACGGATAGTTATCGTTAAGAATGTTGACGGTTTCAGTTTGGTATGGATTGTATAGATGGACATCGAGCTGGCGACTGCTCAGCACATCCAGCACGCTATCACCACTTGGTTTGATCAAACCAGTTAGCAGGAGATGACCAGTAGGATAAATGCGTGAGCTTGGCTCGCTATCTTTTGTATTGTCACTCTCATTGGTTAATCGACCCGATAATGAGGACGCCAATAATTGGCGAATCGTGGTGGTGTAACGATCATCGAGAGAAGCGACTAAGCTGATACCTAAACCGGGACGTTTGCTAACAGAGTTCAGCCCAGAGAGACGTAGCTCGTAAGTAGAAACTAAGTCAGCAAGCGCAGAGTCTTGCTTATGAGCATTTTGCAAATAGTTGTTTTCATTGGGCAAATAGATGCCGAGGTCATAATCATCTACTTGTACTTTCATGACCTTGATTTGGTCGATCGCTTTACCTTTTAGCGGGGCTCGGTTGGCAATCGCTGCTTGATCGCTACTATCGCGCTTGGCAGAAGGGACGGTTAAGTATTCCACCTTTGTACCATTCATTAATTTATCTGAGTTTTCGGTCGATCGATACAGCTGCGTAATGACATCATTGCTGGCAGCGTTATAGATATCTTGGGTCTGAATATCGTTGTCAGTTGGAATGCGGGTTTGCGTGTGAGCACTACTATAGCTTTCATCAGCACCCTCAAAATCATGAGTCAGACTGTCATAAAACAAATAGGTATAGCTATATTTAACCGCATCAAACAGTCTGTCCTGATAAGTGTTTAAGCAAAGATTGGTTTCTTCTTGCTGCGTTTTGGCATCGTCGTCGCTCAAAGGCGCATTGGCGTAGTATGGGTCAAGTGGTGGACGGGCAAGTGCATTGCGGCAGTTTTGTGAGTCAGCAAGCTGGCGCGCTTTTGCGTAGTGTAGTTCTGCAAAAATCGCCAGTGCAGGTCGATAGTGTTTATTTAAAATACTGTCCGTGAGCTGAGTCAAGCACAAGTCGAACTGCTGCATACAAGCTTGCTCATTAAGACCTGCCGATAGCAAGGCAGATGCCGTATCGCTGCTTAGCTGATCATCAGTGACGATATTACCGCGCTGTGCTGAGATGGTCTTGGCCGATGCTTGTTTTTCTACCGAGACGACACTACAGGCTGGTAGCAGCACTGCCGCTGTCAATAATGCGACTGAGGCGATAGGCAGCATTTTTTTATTGGCTTGCGTTACCGTATTTTTGCTAGGGCTAGCAGAAGTCATAGGTCAGTCCGATAAAAAAGTAGTGATGAGAAAACCAGCAATGGAAGTGCTCTTGGTTATAATAGAGTTTAGCGTAACTTTTGATATTAGACTATTTTATTTGAAGGGTTATAACCAAGCGTTATGTATCGAATGACTTTTTTAAAGGATGGTTATTGTTTTGAGATACACTTAAATTTTTGGGTAAAAAGGGCATTCATTTAGACAAAGTAGAAAATGATAAAGTAGGAAAAGACAGGGTTCTGCGCAAGCAGGTTGCTATGAGGCATAAAAAAGCGCCTTTGCTTTATATTCATAAAAACAAAGGCGCTAGGTATACTAAGGCTATCAAACTATTTGTTTATCTTTAGTATAGACAAACAGTACCAATTTAGGCACCTGGTTTGACATTAATATCCGGTGCAGGGATATCCCAAATGTAGAACTTGCCATCTTCAACCAGTTTGATTTGCTGAGGAATAACGGTGTTGTTAGGGTATTTTGCTTCAAGACGACGTAGGCGCTCTAGGGCGTTAGCACGGCGATCACTGAGTAGGTCTGACTGTGCCAAGCTTTGCTCTGCTTCGGTATAACCCAGAGATACGGCTCGGTCTAGATATTTTTGGCCTTCTTTAAACCCGCCACCTTCTGATAGCATCATGCCATATAAGAAGTTGGCTTCACCGCTATCTGGTTGAATTTTGATGGCACGGTCAACATACTGCCCGCCGCGTACCGTGTAGTCTGAGCCCAAGTCTAGATTACGACCCATACCATTTAGCTTGGCTGCGCGCATCAATACATCATAAGACGCATTTGGTGATTTGGCGTAAGGCTCAATCCAATCGGCCAATACTTTGATTTTTTCGCGAGTGTAATGGCGCTGAGTGCGGTTAGGGAAGTTTGGTGGATAGTGACGAGCATTTGGTGAGACGTCTGCGATAAAATCATCAAGCAAGCTGACGTCAAGCTTATCAGTACCTAGGCCTTTTTGTTGTGGAATCAAGACGGTTTTGATAAAGCTCACATCTGAGAGCTGTACTTGTGGCGTTGGGATATTTGAGAGCTGACCACTGCGCAGATCAATACCAGTCGCGGTCATCGGACCTGGCTCATAGATGCGAGTAGTACCGCTCATCACAGGGGCGTTAGCTGGATTCATCATTTGCGATGCTGGTGGCTGAGCGGGGCTGATAGGTACACGATTTGGTTGAGCATTGCTTGATTGCATCATCTGTGCTGCCTGTGCCGTGCTCAAAGGGGTACGGTTAGACTGAGTGTTGCTTGACGGCATCATTGGCTGAGTATCAACTGACTGAGCGCTATTAGAAGGCGTAGTATCTGTTGTGCTTTGAGCTGTGCTGGCCGTTGCACCTGGCCTTGCCAGACGAATCACACGTTTGCTGGAATCTATAGCGCTCGGTACAGCAGGTGCTGAAGTCGCGGCAGTGTCGGCTTCTGCGGCATTCACAGGCGCAGAAAGCATCATTGCACAGGCGGCGGCGAGCGCAGTCAAGGTTGCAAGCTTTGGTGACTTGGGAGACGCGCTATTAAAGAGAGTTGCTTTCATAAAAATCATTACCTTATGTCATTTATTTAGTCGTTATTTATTCATTGGTCGGTTGATAATCAGGATATATTTTTGCTGCAAAATCGTACAAATTTTTAATACCCTAGCAAATTAAGCTTTGCGCTATCTGTGGTAGGATTGTTACCCGCTAGCCTTGAGCAAATCTAACAGTATCAGTTAGACCAGCCATGCCATCGACGAACTTATTATATTTACCTCTACAAATGATAAGCGGTCGCCTTCATACGGTTGGCCATCCAGCGCATCGTCTGACGTACAGGTGGTGACAATGCAGCGCCACCACTTGCCAATGCTAGTTCGCGATGATGTCGCTCTTCGATATCCATTTGTGCCAGTATTTCTCTTGAGCGTTGATCATGTTCGGGTAGTTGATTGATATGATCTTGCAAATGCTCACTGACTTGCGCTTCTGTCTCCGCGACAAACCCCAAACTAAACTCATTTGAGATGGCGCCAGCGACTGCACCTAGGCCAAAAGACATCCCATACCAAAGTGGGGTAAACACACTCGCATGGCTACCAAGTTCATTTAAGCGCGTCTCGCACCAGACCAGATGATCGACTTCTTCTTCAGCAGAGTTTTGCATGGCTTGCTTGACGCCACTGTCTTTGGCAGCAAATGCTTGTCCATGGTAGAGACCTTGTGCACACACTTCCCCGGTATGATTGATACGCATCAGTCCTGCGACATGGCGCGCCTCTGTGATGGTCAGCTCAGGAATCTCGTCACTACTCACTGGCAATGGGCGCGTACTGGGGTTTGAGTTTGGCACGACAGCTCGTAATGCTTTGTCGACCCCAAGTAATAAATGGTCGATTTTGGATAAAGGACGCAGGGCCATGGTTCACTCCTGATGGCGTTAAATTCTATCAATAAAATAAGACTAGCGACTGCTCTAGGGCAATAATCCTATGCACAGCTCTTATGCACATTACTATAGCAAACAATCCAAATTATCGGCATCAATATTATTACCTTGATAACGCATCGATTGCTATCGTTATTTAAGCTCAATATGGCTTGTTTATATAACCACTTCATCATTGGTGTGGATAACCGCCTGTTTGATATGCTTATTTAGCTTAAGGTATAAGAAGAGACCAAAAGCAATATTGAGCACACCTGTTACCAAAAATAGCTGCGGTAGACTTAGCCCTAATGCATTTAAAATCACAATCGCAAAAATCGCTGACGTGACCATAAATATCGCATTGAATATGTTATTGGCACCCACGATACGCGCGCGATGGCTCTTTGGTGCATAGGCCTGCATCGAGGCATATAAAGGCACAATATATAAACCGCCACTGAATCCCAATAAGAACAAATCAGCAAAAACGCGCCAGCTACCGCTCGTACCAAATAAATCACTGATACCAAGCAATGTGTCATTATTCACGTTTATGTTTAGGCTTGAAAGTGAAAGGTACAAATCAATAGCAAAGATACTCAATCCAGCAATACCAAAAGGCAATAGGCGCAGGCTTACTTGGTTTTTGGTCAGTGACTTGCATAATAGTGAGCCTATCGACACGCCTACCGAAAATAGCGTCAATAGAAAAATCACCACCGACTCATCACCATGCAAAATGACTTTGCTAAACTCTGGCACTTGGGTCAAAAACGTCGCGCCATAGAACCAAAACCAGCTGTTGCCAAGAATGACAAAAAACAAAAATGGCAGAGAGTAGAGATAGCGCACCGTAGACAAGCTGGTGGTGATAATATTCCAGTTAATCTTAAGATCAGGCTGCATGGCTGGCATGTTAGGGATATAACGTGCTGCCAGATAACCCAGCACAGCAACGACCAATACGGTAGCGCTAATCCAATATAGCGATTGTGATAACTGGGTTAAGATGCCAGCGACAATCATACCAACAAGAATAGCCAGAGAAGTGCCCATTTGAAACAGACCGTTGGCACCGACTAGCTCATCTTCTTTCATCGCCTGTGGTAGATAAGCGTACTTAATCGGTCCAAAAAAGGTCGAATGTGTGCCCATCAAAAACAACGCGACAAATAAAAGGGGGTACCATTCAAAAACAAAACCAACCGCAGCGATTGCCATGATGACCAACTCAAGCACTTTGATAAACTGCGTGAGCTTGGATTTTTCATACTTATCAGCGATTTGTCCTGCCAATGCCGAAAACAAAAAGTAGGGCAATATGAATAACATCGCGGCCAAATTGTTTAAAATACTGACTTCCACACCCAATTGACTGGCAGCGGTATAAGTCAGAACCAGTATAAGTGCTTGCTTAAAGATATTGTCATTAAACGCACCCAAAAACTGAGTGAAAAACATGGCGCTAAAACGGCGGCGCTTAAATAGCTGAAACTGATTGGACATGAATGTTCCTACAGATGAGACGCGGCTGATAAAGTAAGAAGAGGCGCTGAACGCAGCTTATAATGCGATAGCAGTCATCAATATTATCAAAAACTTATCGAAATACAGCATAGGTTTTATCAATATTAAGCCGTATAATAGCAAGGCTTAGGTAAAAATACATGAAACCTGCGCTATGATTTCATAATTAACTAAGTTATGATTTGTAAATTTTATGTGGTTGTATTAAAAGGTGCGAGCGACGGTAAAGGTGAAGGCCTGCTATCAATCAAGACTGTTTGTATGGTGTCACCAATTGAGTGCTGAATAATATGCACCAGAGACTTCCATCATGACAAGCAACGCAGTAAACCATTAATTTCAGCCCACTGCTATAAGTTTATTCACCGGTCAGACTTGGCGATAGTCATCGTTAATCATAGTATGCCGCGTGAAGGGATAGGACGTAAACATGACCCAGCCGCCTTCAACTCGAGCACGCAACATATTAATGAGGCAGCGTGACAGCGTGAGTATTCAGAACGATATCAGCATCCAAAGCATTCATGTCGGTACTCCCCGTATTCATTTTAAGCGCTCAGCGCTCTGTACCGCGCTAGCTACTAGCCTAGTCAGTGTCGCACCTGCGGCATTGGCTGAGACAACCAACACAAATATCACCAATCCATCAACCAGTAATCAAATCGCTAAGACTCAATTGGCTAACAATCAAACGGCCAATAATACATCAAGCGCACTATCAGACGATGATACTCAGCTCGATGCTGCCCTAGATGCACTACGTCTAAAAAAGGCAGTGGAGCAAGGCATTATTGATCAGTCGGTCTTGGATGACTATAGCGAACAAACACTAGGTATCAAAAAATCAGGCGCTAACTCGTCATCTTCTCAGAATGACAGTGCCGGAAATGATAATCAGAATAGTGGCCTGCAAGATTCAAATCGTTTCGACGAGGATATGTACGCAGAAGGTATGGAGGCAGATCTATCTAACGATGATTTGTTGCAACAAGCAACAGCGATACAGCAGCAAGGCTATCAGATGATGACGCCTGAGCAGATTGATCGTGAGCTGGCGGCGCTCGATTTACAAAACACCCAAGATATCGACAGCATTAACAACGACAGTGCCTTTGATGCGCCAATTGCCACATTGAACGACACAGCGCCGCCCATCGGCTTAGATGTTGACTTAGATGCGACCAACTTGCCTATGCCTAGCAATCTTGACACACTGGGTAGAAGTGAGGCCGCAGCAGAACAGGCAGCCACAGCTGAAATTATGTCACGTCCCATTAACGTGAGTGACTCTGTCAGCAGTGGCAATGTCAATGCGGCAAATGGCATTAATGATGAGATAATAGCAGGTAATAGCGATATAACTGATGGCGGTAACATGCCCTCAGATGTGATTGATCCTGAAGACTACCTACCGGATTATCAGAATGATACTCAGGCCGTCAATCAAAGCATCGAGCAAGCTGACCAGTCAAAACCACTTGCACGTAATAAAAGCAACATTGTCAAGCGTCTCTATAATCGCTTTTTCAATGGTGGCGCGATGGCGTTACCAAGTGTGGAGACCACAGTTTATATACAACAAGCTGGCGCCGAAGACACGGCAAATGGTCAACCAAAACTCATCAAAGCTGACGACGATATTCAGCCAATGAAAAACATTAAAGCGGCCCTTGATGATACGACAGTACAGTCGGTCATTGATTTTACCGCAGCGCTACCACGTTTGCGTCAAACGGCATTGGATGCTGCCAAAGCAGTGGGTTACTATGATGTGACGCTTAGTCTACGTCAGCCTACGCGTGATACGATCAATGTGGTTATCGAAGAGCTGGGCGAGCCTGTTATTGTAGACAGCCGTATCGTTGATATCCGCGGTGAGGGCGGTGAGCAAGCAGAGTTTGTCGCGCTTGAAAAAGAATTACCGCCGCAAGAAGGGGATATTTTTAACCACCGTGTCTACAAGAGTAGCAAAGCCGCGCTTGAGTCTTTGAGTAATATCTATGGGTATTTTGATCAGTATTGGTTGAACAAATCTGTCGATATTATCTTACCAGACAACAAAGCGGACATGTCGTTGGTCTACAATACGGGCGACCGCTATGAGTTCGATGATGTGGTTTTCTTTACCTATGACAAAGAAACCAACACGCTGACACAAGACCCTGACAAACTCCCAGTAGAATTGTCCTTATTACAGCAGTTGTATGAGTTTGAGCCAGGTGACCCATTCTATCGTCCGTCAGTGACAAAGTTTAGTAATGACTTGTCAGCGACTCGCTATTTCAATACTGTCAACGTTGAGTCTATATTACCGCCAGATGACCGGAGTGAGGCCAGTACATTGGCATTTGATAATGCACCTGCCAATAGCAATGCTATATTGGATGAGGATGTTGATAATGATGGCATCTCAGATATGACTGGAGATAATGCTACTCTAGCAGCATCCAATAATCGTTTGGCTAGTACAGAAGATACGGGTAGTAGCACTGGCGTAGCGAGTGAAAGTGCCTTGGGTGACGGTAGTGGAGAGACTGTCAATGAAGCTGATATTGCTGCTATCGAGTTTGAGGCTGACGAAGAAACGCTTGATAAGCTACAAGCCGTTAAGCAAAAAGCAGAGCGCCTAAGTAACTTACCTGATAATCGCGTGCTAGATGAAAAAGACCAAGAAGCTGATAACTTATTAGGCAAAATTAGTGATTCAATTAGCAATGTTGCCCAAAAAATATTCCCTGATGATGCAGACTTCACCGTTGATGAGGATTTCGTACCGCCAACGCTGGCAGGACGTAAAACACCGCAAGACGTTGTGACAAGCAAAAAAGTGCCGTTATATGTTTTCGTGTACGCTGATAAGCCACGTGATGCTCAAGTTGGTTTGGGTTATGGTACTGACACAGGCGTTCGAGCAACCGCCAAGATCGATTATAATTTGCTTAACCGTCAGGGCTATCAAGCAGGCGCAGAAACGGAAGTATCCAGAATCAGCAAAAACGTCGCTGTCTATGCAAGCCGCCCTTGGAATCATCCGCTCAATGATAAACTGGATGGGCGTCTGTCTTATGAAGAAGAAGTTATTGACCAAGGCAAAGGTAACTTTGATTTATCTACCACCACTTTAAAAGCGGCCTTGGCACGTAATATTCGCCGTGATAGTGGTTGGAATCGTAGCTACTCTATGCGTTATCGTTTGGACGAGCTAGAGACTGGCGTTGATGGCGCCGCGCGTGATGATTTACCTATCCGCTTTACCTCGTCAAATCCCAAGCAGCAAGCATTGCTGTTTGGCTATGGTATGAATAAAACCGACACGGATAGTGCGACCAATCCAACGCGCGGTATGCGTCAGTATTATTCGATTGAAGCAGGTGCTGACAAAGCACTGAGTGATACTGATTTGGCCATCGTTCGTGCTGGTGTTAGCGGTATTTATAGCTTTGGCGATGACAAAAAACATCAAGTGCTTGGTAGTTTGAATGGTGGTTATATTTGGGCAGATGATTTCTATGATGTGCCTTACAAATTGCGCTTTTTCGCAGGTGGCGACCAAAGCATCCGTGGTTATGACTACGAGAGCTTATCGCCACTAAACGATAAAGGCTATCTGACAGGCGGGCAAGTACTAGCGGTTGGTAGTGCAGAGTATAACTATGAGTTCAAACCGGGCTTTCGCGGTGCATTCTTTACCGATGTTGGTAATGCGTACGACAAAGACTTTGATGCTGAAACCAAAGTTGGCGTCGGCGTCGGTGTGCGCTGGGCCTCTCCTGTCGGAATGGTGCGTGTCGATGTCGCCGCAGGGGTGACAGAAGACAATATTCCTGTGCGATTGCACTTCTTTATTGGCTCACCGTTGTAGATGCTCGCTTTATCAGTGTACAAACAGATTGCCTAAACCGTTTTATTCATCACTTACCGTACCGATTGCTGGTCATCACTTTTTAACGTAGTTGAGAGTCATGCTGACAGAAAATACCCCGCCTAACAATGCACCAGATGAAGATCCAGCACAGCGCGATGCTCGTGCCGTTAGGCGCTGGTATCCGCTATCATTTTTACTCAAGCTACTGGTACTGATTCTTATCGTACTAGCGATTATGTTTGCGATATTTTTTTATGCCGCAGGCACTGACTCTGGCACCAAGTTTATTTTAGAAAAAATCAGTGCTGAGACGGGTATCGATTTCAAATATGGGCGTGGTAATTTGCGTGATGGTATTTGGCTGACTGATATCGATATAGAGGCAACTGAAGACCTTGAGGTATTAGTAGACAAAGCTTATGTCAAAATAGGCTGGCGTGCGGTATTTGCAAAAGAAGTGCATCTGAGTGATGCCGATATACAGACCATCGAAATTCTCAATAAAAAACCACCGACTGGTGAACCGTTTGATTATAAAACCCTAAAGCTACCAGTCAATCTGCGTTTCGATCAAGCAAAAATCGATAGAATCATTTATAAGCAAGTAACCAAAGATCCTATTGTTATCAACGACATTGTGGCTCGTGATCTGACTTGGGTTGGTAGTACCGTCACGGTAGGTCGCGGCGACTTACAGTATGCTGATATCGTCAAAGTCAGTGCCCTACAAGGTGAGATTGACTTGCAAGGCGACTATCCGTTGGATTTGAGCGCGATTGCAGAAGTCAGTGCGCTTGAAAAAGCATACATTGATCCACTGAACATTACGGCAACCGGTACGTTAAAACGTATGGTTGGGCAGGTGCGTAGCCGCTACAACGATAGCGATGTTAGTGGCGATTTTGTCGTTCAGGCGCTCGATACAGGAGCACCGTTTCAAGCAAAACTACAGTGGGATGATATTTTGGTCCCTTATGCAGACGATCAAAACATTCGTCTGCAAAGTGGTATGGCGACTGCATCGGGGGTTATCTCTGAGATACGACTTCGCATCAATACGGAATTGACTGCCAAAGACATCCCGTCCGGTCATTATCAAGGGCGCGCGGTCATTGCAGACAGTCAGTTGCGCATTGATCGTTTAGAAGCTGACGTTCCATCTGGGCGTTTGGTAATACAGGGTGTATTAGGTTGGAAAGATAGCTTTAATGCGACGCTGCGTGCGGCTGGTAGTAACTTTGATATTCGCCGTGCTATTCCTGACGACTATGCTGATTTTAAAGCGTATGCTCCGCAAACCCTCAATGGCAGGTTATCGCTACGCTATCAGCAGCAGAACAGTAAAGGTAATATACAGATTGATGCAGATTTGCGTCAGCGCGATGGTGAACATATCAATGCCAATATGATCCGCGGTAAAACCTCTGCTAAGTCTAAGCAAGTGGCACCTTGGTACGTTGATGCCACATGGCAAAATTTGATCCGCCGTGATGTACCTAATATCGGCAATATTGATAGTCCTCGCGGTCAGGCCGATGTCATCGTTCGTGGTTCAAACCTATCCGTCGATGCCAATGCCGTTATCAATGAACTCAATGCTGCACCTAAAGGCAACTATGATGTGCGCTTGCGTAAAGCAGGTGACGTTATTGATATCAATCGACTCAATTATGATGGCATCGTAGGCGATCTGTCAGGCACCGGACAAATTCAACTAGCAAATAAAAACCGCCCACTGACGTGGCAAATCGATGCAGCGACCAATGGATTACTGCCTAAAGAGTACCGTAGCGATTTACCACTTGAGCGTCTAACAGGGCGTGTGAGTGCTCGTGGTCGATTGCTAAATATCACCAAAAATGGGGTGAGCGGTCAGCGCCATGTGATTACTGTCAATAATACCGACTTACAGGCACAGCTTGATGCCACGCAAAACGGTCGCGCGATTGGTATAACAGGTAGTGGTGATGCCAGTGTCGATATCGTGGGTGGTGAGTTATCTGTATTTGACGCACGTTTTGATGGTCAGATTGATACGGCAGATGTACCAAAAGGTCGTCTATCAATCGACGCAGCGGGTACGCCCGATCTGATTAGTATCCGCAAACTAAATTATAATGGTGAAGCTGGAGGAGTCAATGCCAAAGGCGTCATTGATTTGCGCAATAACATCGGCTGGACTGTCGATGGTCGCTTTGACAACTTCAATTTGGGTTACTTTTTACCCAATAACCCAGCCATCATCACAGGTGATCTAAAAACCAGTGGCGAGTGGCGGGCTGCACCTAAAAACAGTCCAAATACCGCAGGTACATTACAGCGTTTTGCCGTGAATTTTGATGGGGTCTTGGATGCCGAGCAGTTACCAGCAGGTAAGCTCAACATTGAAGCTAGCGGTGATAGCCAACTGATTCGTATCAAGCGCTTCCGCCACGTGGGTGCAGCAGGTAGTATCGATGCCACAGGAACGGTCGATGTGCGTCAAGGCATCGCGTGGGACATCAATGCGGTGATGGATCGCTTCAATATCGGATATTTCTTAAAGGATACACCAAGCCTTATTACGGGTACCATCGATACGGATGGTCGCTGGGGCGATACACAGCAAACGATCAATATCAAACAAGTCAATCTGAGCGGTATGCTAAAAGGCCAGCCACTTAGTGCTAAAGGTAGTTTGGCCGCAAAACTGCGCTTGCCAAAAGACTTAGCTAGTTATTTCAAACGTCTACAAACACAAGATGCCCAAGCACAGTATAAGCAAGTGAATGCATTGATCGATAGTTTAAATGCTGACAACTTGATACTGCGCTGGGGTGACAACTATGTCACTGCTAATGGTAATGCCAAACAGCTACAAACCAAAATTAATATCACAAGCTTAGATCAGTTATCGGACAAGCTTGCTGGCAAAGTGACTGGTGGAGCGACTTTGTCTCAACCAGCAGGTCAGGCACTACCAACGATTTATATCGACTTGGTCGGTGAGCGAATTGCACTACCGGGCTTTATTTTGCGTCAAGGTCGTATACGTGGCAAGCTGGTTAATCTAGCCAATAGTCCAAGCCAGCTTATCGTCAGCGCTGAAGGTCTGGATGCTGCGGGACAAAGCTTCGATAGTGTTAAAGCTTCATTTAACGGTACTGAAAAATCTCATGTGGTTGATCTCAATGTGGCCAATAAGCAACTGGACATTGGTGCCAGACTAAAAGGTGGGTTCGATCGAAACACGCTACGCTGGTCAGGGGTCATCGGTAAAGGCCGCGTTAAATCCAGATACGCTACCTTAAATCAATTACAGCCAGCACAGCTGATTGTGAACTTGCCTAATAATCAAAATGGCAATAATACGGATCTCAAAGTACAGTTGGCTGCACATTGTTGGCAAGCCACGGACCAAACGGGCAAGCTATGCTTACGCAAGAACTTAGTTGCTTCTCCAGCCAGTGGTGAGGTCGATGTGGCATTGCAGAATTTAGATACGTCATTATTTTCAGTATTTTTACCAAAGGATATTGATTGGCACGGCAAAATTAATGGTAAAGCCGTTGTCGGTTGGCAACGCGGTCGTCCGCCAACCATTAACACGACACTATATTCAGATAATGGCAAAATTGGCTTGATTCAAGACGGGGATAGCACGCCTGTTACACTGCCTTATAAGCGTGTTTCACTAATCGCTTTGTCGGTGCCAGAAGGTATTAAGCTACGTACCGACATCAATACGGGTCGCGGTGCTCGCGGTTATGCTGAAGTCGTTGTTGATCCTTATAAAACGCCGAAACCAATCTCTGGTGCACTCGTGTTAAATGAGCTTGATTTGGCCATCTTTAAGCCTTTCTTCCCGGGCATGCGAGTACTAAAAGGCAACGTTACAATGGCAGGAGGACTTGGCGGTACGCTAGATAAGCCGCAGTTTTATGGTGATGTGAAACTCTCTAATGGTCGCATCGCCATGCTAGATTTGCCAGTGAACCTAACCAACGTTAACACACAGGCCAAAATTCGCGGTACGCAGGCGACCATTGATGGGACGTTCAAAAGTGGTACAGGAACAGGCACACTGACAGGTACGGTCAATTGGCAGCAAAAGCTACAAGCCAAATTGAGTGTTGTTGGTGAAGGGCTCGTGATTACGCAGCCGCCTTTACTAGTGGCTGAGATCAATCCTGATATTGACATTATCGTACGTCCAGGCGACCGCTATGTGGACATCAAAGGGGCAGTTAGCGTGCCGTCAGCGACCATTCGTCCACCAGAAGCCAGTGAAGATATTGTGACTCAGTCTGAAGATGTGGTTGTGCTGGATCGTCGTTTGATTGGTAACATCGATGACGTATTGGCAATGTCAAAACCTTGGTCTATCAATGCTGATATTGGTGTCGATTTGGGTGATGATATCAACTTCCGTGGTTTTGGTGCCGTCATTCCATTGGCTGGTGCGATTAATATCAACCAAAATGGCACGGGCATCATGCGCGCAAAAGGAGTGGTTCAGGTCTCACGTCGTACCAATATCAATGCTTTTGGTCAGAGCCTAGAACTCAATTATGGTCAAGTGCGCTTCAATGGTGATGTTATGAAGCCTAGCTTAAGTATTGAAGCTGCAAAAACCATTAACGGTAAAACAGTGGGCTTTCGTGTGAAAGGTACAACTGAAAGCCCAAATATCATCGTCTTTAATAATGCAGGTTTGACCCAGCAGCAAGCAATGAATGCTTTGGTCACAGGCCGAATCGATAATAGAAGCGCCACACAAATTAGTGAGCAGGGCTTCAAGTCACAGGTGACCAACAACTTGGCAGCCGCTGGACTGAGCTTTGGGCTTAGCGGCACACGAAACCTTACCAATCAAATTGGACAAGTTTTTGGCTTACAGAGTTTGACCGTTGATGCCTCAGGCAGTAGTGAAGATACCAACGTCAATGTCACCGGTTACGTGACCCCTGACTTGTATATTCGCTATGGCGTAGGTGTTTTCAATGCTCAAAACAGTCTCTCTGTTCGCTATCAATTGACTCGCCGTATCTACGTAGAAGCCAGTTCAGCCGCCGAGAATGCGGTAGATGTGGTCTATAGTTGGCAGTTTTAAATGACGCATTTAGTAGACGGTTAATTTATGACTGACATTATTTGAAAGAGATTTTTATTATTGCTACTCAACAAAAAACGCCTTGTAACGAAGGCGTTTTTTTATAAGTGCAGTGAGCTTGGTTTAAAATTATTTGGTCAAAATCAATCGGTTGTTACGAGTCAGACGTAGTCGATACTCTTCGCCTTCATGCTCAATACGTACTTCTTTGGTCAGGGCAAATAGATGCTGCGACTGTAGCGTTGGTAGACGATTTTCACAGCAGTTTAGATAACGAGAGATAACCATACTCATGGTGAATTCCTTTTGATAAGAAGTGGCTTAATAAATTAGCTATGTCGTAATGAACTTTAACGATAATAATTATCATTTAGATTGAAAGAATTTGCAAGGTAATTGATAAAATAAAATGCAGTCATTGTGTAAACTTATATAAGGCTGGCGTCTCAAACTGCCACAAAACGTCAATGCTTGAGTTTTTACCTATGTAAAAAAATATTGAGAGGCTTGGTTCAATGATATGAAATCCATACAGGCTCACCAGAATATACAAGCAAACAATTAAAAAGTAGCCAAAACAGACTCAACATTAGAGGGTAATGCTATGCCAAGTGAAACGAACAAGCAGTCAAAAATTAAAGACATAACCATCGTCAATGTTGCGGTTGCCGTTATTCATTATGAAGACAAGTATTTGCTTGGGTTTCGAGATGCGGCACAGCACCAAGGCAATCGCTATGAGTTTGTAGGCGGCAAGATAGAGGCTGATGAGTCAGCAGAGCAGGCACTGATACGGGAAGTTGTTGAAGAAATGGGTATTGGTATTGCTCAAAATATTATCGTCAAGCTTGGACGTTTACATCACGACTATGGTGACAAGCAGGTGAGCTTGCAGGTGTATAAAATTGGGCTAACCGCACAGCAGTACGAGCAGCACAAAGACTGTGAATATGGCCTAGAAGGGCAGGCAATGACTTGGGTTGATAAGTCTAAGTTACTAGCAGGAGAGTATCATCTGCCCGCTGCCAATAAAACTATTCTGGAATGGCTAAAGCTTCCTACAAAAATAGCGATTACGTATCCTCTTGCGCATTTTTCTGCACAGCCAAATCCAGCAGCAGCATGGGTGCACTATCATCGAGAGCAGTTGGCACCAGAGTCTTGGGCTTATATCCGACTAAAAGCGTCTGAGTCGGAATATATTGCCGAGCAGCTAATGGATGGGCGTCCAGATATTCTAGCGATTTTGCCGTACGACAATGATTGTCAACGCTCCAAGACGACAAGTACAGATGCAATGGTAGAGGCAAAAACGAATCGTTCGATTGTCGCTAGACATCTGACGCATTCGGTATTAATGGAATGGTTCAATGGTACTCAAGATATTACAGAGTCTGAGCAGTTGCTTTGTATCTCAAGTGAGCATCCACTGATAGTCAGCTGTCATGATATTGCCAGCATTCATGCCGCTAATAAACTTGCGAGTGTGCGCATACAGCAGCACTTGCCGCCAGTGATTGGCGCTTTTTTATCTCCTGTGCTTACAACTCAGACGCATCCTAATACGGTGCCACTTGGCTGGGAAGCGTGGTCAGCTTTGGCGCAGTTAGCTGACATGCCCGTCATTGGTCTGGGCGGCTTGGCCCCTGTCATGATTAACCAGACATTAGCGCACGGCGGTATCAGTGTTGCAGGTATTCGTCAGTTCCACGACTAAAAAACCAGAATATGAGAGCCAATTAAGCAGCAATACCATTCACTTGACTATGCTCGTTTATTAAAAGAAGTAAGGCTAAATAACTGATTTTTAAGTTATTTAGCCAATCAGTAACTATGTGATTATGATGTGTGCATACCAATGCATAAACGCATAGTTATTTACAAACCGTTGCGTTTCCCTACATTGCACTACTGTTTTAATCGTTCAGCTGCCCTTAATATGTATTCCATATATACAACGCATTGATTCTGATTTTTATCAATGAATTGACTACTGACGCATTTATCAAAACTTATAATAAACAAGAGCGTTCGTAGCAGCAGAGTTTAGATCAATAATTAATTCTAAAACTCAGGCTTATTATAGAATCAATTCGGATAAATGATACAGATAAAGTATTTTAACAGTCACTATTAATAACGGTATCCCTATGAAAACCAATAAGTTACCTGATTCAGCATGGACTGACTCACGGGCAGCTGGTTCTCAATCTCAGCAGCCTATACAGCCAAACAGCTATAACAATGCTCATCATGCGCAACAGACAAAAAATGCCAGTAATGACGCAGACTATAGCTATAAAAAACTGAGCAATGAAAACTTGAACGGCGAATATTCGCACCATCTGGCAGAAGACATGTCTTCGCAAGACAGCTATTTTGGGTACAAGAGCGCCGACAACAGCCTTACTAAGGCAAAAGAGTCCGCTATGAGTAACAGTAAAACCAATCAACCTCTGAAAAATAGCGATAAAGAACAATTCAACATTGTTAATGGTTACACGCGATTAGCAACGTTGAATAAAGACGAGCCGCTAATCTCTGAGCTTGTAGACGATCAAACAAGTAATTTGCAAGACAGCGCTAAGCAGATCCTCGATACATCATCAACTACTATCAACTCGTCATACAAAGACATACCGGAGCGTATATTTATGAATGGACTTATCAAGCATACAGGCATTGCGTTAGCGATCATCATACCGCTAGCGGCATTTTCAGCCTATGCTGCAACGCCACCCACTAATGTGGCTACTGCCAGTAACATGCAAGATAATGCGATGAGCGAGAAGATTACGACCGATATGCTATCAGTTAAGCCAAGCGATATTATCTATAAGTTTGCAAGCACACCAACGACAGTGGATAGTGTCGATCTCAATGAATACGCTGGGACATGGTATGAGATTGGCCGTCTACCGATGTATTTTCAACGCAAATGCGCTGGTGATGTTACTGCCAACTATGCTCAGAAAGATGACGGTTCAGGAATCACGGTTACTAATAAGTGTGTGAGCGAGGATGGTTCAGATATTGTTGCAGAAGGTTTGGCTAAGCTAGTCGATGAAAGCGGCAGTAAACTAAAAGTGACGTTTTTACCAAAGTGGATTCGCTGGATCCCAGTCGGCCGTGCTGATTATTGGGTATTAGCACGTGATGCAGATTATAAAACTGCGCTAGTAGGGACACCTGATAAAAAATACTTATGGCTCCTAGCACGTTCGCCGAATATCAGTCAGGAAACGTATACTAAATATCGTCAGGTTGCTCAGCAGCAAGGTTATGACTTGAAAGAGTTTACGTTGACGTCGCAGAGCAACCAAACGGTGAACTTAGCACCATAATAGATACAATGAAAATTATTGCTTCAATTAATTAAGCGCTATGGCAATTATTATTTAAACGACGTCCTAATAAGGCAGCATATATGGCTGCCTTTATTTTTATCCTTGTTTATATATGAGTCTGTATATAACGACAAAACCTATTATGCACACTAGCTAATCGGTTATTACTGGCAAAATGAGGCATTTTAGGCTAAAATCTAGGCGATTTGAATACTCTGACGTCAAGAACTGATATTGATAGTGGTTGATTATCCTATTACAGTCACCACCTAGAGCATACACGACCTATCTTATTTATATCTCTTCATATTTTATCGATCATACATTACTGACCATAAGGATGTTTCTCGTGAGCAACGCTGATACCTTACGCCAATTACATCAAGACCACTTAAAAAACTACAATAATCAAGAGCAACAAGCAATCGAGCTTATGGGGCTATTGAGCAAGCTCTATAACGAGCAAGACGTACAAGTGACTTTGTTTGGCGAAACGCTAGACGCTACTTCAGTTGGTCAAATACTTGCGCTACATCAAAAAGCAGCATTACGCGACAACGACGCCAAAGCTATCAATATCGCTGATACTCTAGCGATGGTAAAAGTTATCTCAGAAAACACGGATATCCAAGCCACTCGTATCGATGTTGGTCAATTGATTGCTAATGATACTGATGTACAAGCCGCTCTACAGTCTATCAACAATGCTGGTGCCGTGAATGGCGCAACGGACGTTGTACTATACGGTTTTGGTCGTATCGGTCGTATTTTGACCCGTCTGTTATTGTCGCAAGCGTCAAGCGCGAAAGGTCTACAACTAAAAGCAATTGTTGTACGTCCAGCCGCTGCTGGTGACTTGGCTAAGCGTATCTCATTGCTTGAGCGCGACTCAATCCATGGTAGATTCTTGGGCGGCATCAGCATCGATGAAGATAATAACGGCATGATCGTTAATGGTCGTTTCGTACAAGTTATCTATGCCAAAGACCCAAGCGAAATCGATTATACTGCTTATGGTATCGACAATGCGCTAGTTATCGATAATACCGGTATTTGGAAAGACGAAGCGGGCCTTGGTAAGCACCTACAGTCTACTGGCGTGAAAAAAGTACTATTGACTGCACCTGCTGGCGGCGATATCAAAAACGTCGTTTATGGTGTGAATAACGATACCGTCGGTGACGATACGATCGTTAGTGCTGCGAGCTGCACGACCAATGCGATTACACCGACACTAAATGTATTAAATGATGAGTACGGTATCGTAAACGGTCATGTAGAAACCATCCACTCGTTTACTAACGATCAGAACTTGGTTGATAACTATCACAAAGCAGATCGCCGTGGTCGTAGTGCGGTGATGAACATGGTTATCACCAGTACTGGCGCAGCAAAAGCTGTTGGCAAAGCATTACCAGAATTAAATGGTAAACTAACGGGTAACGCTATCCGTGTACCGACACCAAATGTCAGCCTAGCCATCTTGAACTTGAATCTAAAGACAGCACCAGCAAGCGCTGATGCGTTAAATGAGTTCTTGCGCAAAATTGCTAACAGCAGCACGTGGCAGTCGCAAATTGCTTATACCGATTCTACAGAAGCCGTATCTACTGACTTTGTTGGTACGACCCATGTTGGTATCGTTGATGCCCAAGCAACTATTTTGACTGACAACCAAGCTATCGTCTATGTTTGGTATGATAATGAAGTCGGCTATAGTACTCAGGTGTTGCGTCTGGCGACGCAGATGGCAGGAATCAGTTATACTCAGGTTCCAGCATAAAACTCTAAGTACAGTAGAGCAATAACGTCATACTAAGCCTATCAAAGCATGATCCCTTTAAAGATTATGCTGCCGTAAATGCTACTTTGCATAGCTTGGTATCACTTTAACTGTCATACTTAAACACCCGATAGTCCGATTGATTATCGGGTGTTATTGTCATCATGGGCACTAAGTAAAACTAGTATTTATACAGTGTTCGTTGTGCCGCAACAATATAGCAAAACCCTAAAATACAACCGTTGGTTGTAACCAGTTTATAGACTGGATTGTGAATTAAGGAACGTAAGATGCGATTTATTGATGAAGCCGTCGTAACGGTAAAAGCAGGTGACGGTGGTAACGGAATCGCCAGTTTTCGCCGAGAAAAATATGTCCCACGTGGTGGACCTGATGGTGGCGATGGCGGTAAGGGCGGTGACGTCTATGTCATTGCAGAGGACAACACCAACACTCTAGTTGACTATCGCTATACTCGTCGTCATGACGCTATGCGAGCCGAGAATGGTCACAGCAGAAACTGCTCTGGCAAGGGCTCTGATGATCTTTATTTACCAGTACCAGTTGGTACGACGGTCGTTGATACCGAAACCGACGAAGTATTGGGTGATTTGATTGAGATCGGCCAGACACTACTGATTGCCAAAGGTGGTGATGGTGGTCTGGGCAATACCCATTTCAAAAGCTCAACCAACCAAGCACCGCGTAAAGCCACGTCTGGTTTTGAGGGTGAATTAAAAGTTCTTAAGTTTGAGCTAAAAGTTGTGGCTGATGTTGGCTTGATTGGTTTGCCTAATGCTGGTAAATCTACCTTTATTCGTCAAGTCTCTGCTGCTAGACCAAAAGTGGCTGATTATCCGTTTACTACCCTAGTACCAAACTTGGGTGTGGTCGATATTGGTCGTCATCGTTCGTTCGTGATGGCAGATATTCCTGGTCTTATTGAAGGCGCATCAGAAGGCGCAGGACTTGGTATTCGCTTCTTAAAACATGTTGCGCGTACGCGTCGTCTGCTACACTTAGTTGATGTTAAGCCTGTCGATGGTAGCGATCCAGTCGAAAATGCCCGCGTTATCCTAAATGAGCTTGAGCGTTTTTCACCTGAATTGGCCAACTTACCGCAGATTTTGGTATTAAACAAAATTGACCAAGTCAATGATGAAGACTTGAACGCGCTTTGTACACATATTGTCGCAGAGCTTGGCTGGACAGGTATGGTCTTCCGTACAGCAACGCTGACTGGCGAAGGTGTTGATGCAGTAAAATATCATTTAATGAATGATATTGAGCTTGAGCGCGAGCGTGAAATAGAAGATCCTATATTCGCTGAAGCACAAAAAGAACGTTTTGAACGTTTAGAAGCCGAAGTGCGTTTAAATACTGAAGCACAGCGTGAAGCATATCGTGCCGCTCGTAAAGCGGCGCGTGAAGGCTTAGATTTGTCCGATTTGGATGATGACGACGATGGTGTTGAGGTAATGTACGTTCCTTAAGCTAGTATGCTTAAGCGGTTATACTTGAATTGTGAATTTAATCCCTACAATCAATTGATATGAAAAAAAGGAGTTTATATGGCAGATGGCATAGCAAACACGACCGAAGAAGCAAGATTTGTTAAACAATCTCGTAACTTTGATATTCAGCGCGTTATTGTCAAGATTGGCTCATCATTATTGACAAATAATGGTCGAGGGTTGGATCGTACTGCCATATATGAGTGGGCAAAGCAGATTGCTAAGCTGCACAAAAAAGGTGTTGAAGTGCTGCTGGTATCGTCAGGTGCCGTTGCTGAAGGTGTGGTACGTATGGACCTTGAAGAACGCCCTAAAAAACTGGCAGCATTACAAGCTTGCGCTTCTATCGGTCAAATGGGACTGATTGAAACATGGTGGTCAGCATTGATTCAGCACGGTATTCAAAGCTCACAGCTCCTATTGACTCATGATGACTTGTCCAATCGTAGCCGTTATCTCAATACCACAGGCGCGCTAACGCAACTATTAGAATGGCGTGTGCTACCGGTTATTAACGAAAATGACACCATTACCATTGATGAGATTAAATTTGGCGATAATGATACGTTGGGTGCGATGGCAGCCGCGATGGTTAATGCAGATTTGTACATTATTTTAACCGATCAAGAAGGTGTGTTCACTGATAACCCACGTGACAATCCTGATGCTAAGATGATTCGTCAAGAACGTGCCATGGCTGACTATTTATTTGATATCGCAGGTGATGGTGGCAAGCTTGGACGCGGTGGTATGTTAACCAAAATCCGTGCTGGTCGTCTTGCCGCAATGGGTGGCTGCCCAACCGTTATTGTGAGCGGTGCTATCGATGATGTGATCACTCGTGTTGTCTCAGGTGAGGCAGTCGGTACACTACTGACGACTAACGAAGAAGATAAAATCATTGCTCGGAAACAATGGCTTGCCGCGCATTTACGTATGTCAGGTAGCTTGGTCGTTGATGCAGGTGCCGCAAAAGCATTGACTGAACATAATAGAAGCTTGTTACCAGTAGGCGTTGTAGAAGTTCGTGGCGGCTTTGATGAAGGTGATGTGGTAGAAATTGTTCATCAAGATACTGGTGAGCGTATAGCCGTTGGTCAGGTAAATTTCTCATCGCATGAGGCGCACCGTGTTGCTCGTGAGCGTACAGAGAAGTTTGACAAAATATTCGGTAGTAACGAAGACCGTGTGGTGATGGTGCATCGTGATAATCTTGCGATAACCGTATAACGTATTCGTGATATAGCACAGCTGTTGCTTTTATAGCTTATCTATGATTTTAGGTAAGCTATAAAAGCAACAGCTGTGCTTCAAGCTTAAGCAAGGCTGTTTATACCTTATAAATATTTATTATTATTTTATTCAACCTATTTTATCCAGCACAGTATCCATCCATAAATATGGATACTGTGTTGTTTTGGAGATTTGTACATGAGTGCTTCAGACAAGAGTGACTCGATTCAGCAGCAATTTGCACCGTTAAAAAATGACAGGCTGCTACGTGCATTACGCTTTGAGCCCATCGATACCACGCCAGTTTGGATGATGCGCCAAGCTGGTCGTTACTTACCAGAGTACAAAGCTACTCGCGCTGAAGCCGGCGACTTTATGAGCCTGTGCAAAGATACAGATCGTGCTACTGAAGTGACGCTCCAACCGTTACGTCGTTATGACTTAGATGCGGCTATCTTGTTTAGTGATATCTTGACCATTCCTGATGCCATGGGCTTGGGTCTGTATTTTGAGACTGGCGAAGGCCCTAAGTTTAAGCATCCGATTCGCGAACAGGCCGATCTTGACAGATTGCCAGTACTTGAGCCTAACGATTCTCTTGACTATGTGATGCGCGCTGTGACCAGCATTCGCAAAGCGCTAAATGGTCAAGTGCCTTTATTTGGATTCTCTGGTAGTCCATGGACGCTTGCTACATATATGATAGAAGGTGGTAGTTCAAAGGATTATCGTTATACCAAAGGTTTTTTATATAGCAATCCTGATTTTTTACATCAGCTATTGGATAAGCTTGCGACTTCGGTCATTGACTATCTCGATGCACAAATTGTTGCTGGTGCTCAGATCGTACAAATATTTGACAGTTGGGGCGGCGCGCTTGGTCATCGCCAATTTATCGAGTTTTCGCACACTTACAACAAGCGTATCGTGGCTGAATTAAAGCAACGCCATCCACAAGTACCAGTGGTATTATTTACCAAAGGTGGTGGGTTATGGCTGGATATTCAGGCTGATAGCGAAGCTGACGCTTTAGGTTTAGATTGGACGATGCCGCTTGACCGCGCGCGTCAAGTACTGACTGAGAGCCAGCGTGAGTTGACCAAAAAACATAAGAAGCTACAAAGCAGTAAAGCTATTCAAGGCAATTTAGATCCGGCAACGTTATACGGATCACCTGCCACCATCCGCTCTGAAGTGAATGCGATGCTTGATCGCGCTTATGCTAATGGCGAAAAAACTGGCTACATTGCAAACTTAGGTCATGGTATTACCCAGTGGGTAAATCCTGACAATGCCAAAGTATTTGTCGATGCGGTACATGACTACAAGATCTAAAAGCCACGGTATTCAAAGCTATGGTATTCAAAGCCATAGTATTCGTAGACAGTAGGATTGACAGACTGGTTTTATGTCTATATGGCTTTGCGAGCTAGATAAAAATATAGAATTTATTAGATATAATGAGTGCTTACTAAGAATAAGGGATAATTTATGATTTCAGCAGCGATTGTCGGTGGTACAGGTTACACAGGTATTGAGCTTATTCGCTTACTATCTGCTCATCCTGAAGTGTCTATTGATTTGCTAACCTCGCGTAGCGAAGCTGGCACTCGCGCTGATGAAATATTCCCAAGCTTACGCGGTATCTCAGACATTGTTTTTAGTGACTTAGGTGACAATACGCTTGCTGCACTTCAGGAATGTGATGTTGTATTTTTTGCGACGCCGCATGGTGTTGCGATGAAGCAAGCAGAAGCGCTGACCCAAGCTGGCGTGAAAGTCATCGATTTGGCGGCTGATTTCCGCTTACAGTCATTGACGGAGTTCGAGCACTGGTACAAACAATCTCATGCTTGCCCTGAGCTGTTGAAGACAGCAGTTTACGGTTTGCCTGAAATCAATCGTGATAAGCTTGCCAGCGCTTTATTAGTCGGTAACCCTGGCTGCTATCCGACTACTGCGATTTTAGGTTTAAAACCTGTTATCGAAGCACAAAATGAGCAAGCAGAAAGACTAGTCGAGTCTCGTATTGTCATCGATGCCAAATCTGGTGTGTCAGGTGCTGGTCGTCAAGCGTCACTGGCACTGAATTATGCGGAAACAACGGATAATTTTAAAGCTTATAGTGTAGAAGGTCATCGTCACTTGCCTGAGATTGAGCAGGGCGTGGCGCAGTTACTAGATAGTCAATTTACACACCGTATTCGCTTCTTACCGCACTTAGTGCCTATGATACGCGGTATGCTGAGCTCAATTCATATGGAGCTGACTGATGCAGGTGCGGCTATCGATTGGCAGAAAGTGTTTGAAGACAGCTATGCATCAGAAGGGTTTGTTGATGTGATGCCAAAAGGTATTTATCCAGACACGCGCAGTGTGCGTGCTAGTAATCGCTTACGTATCGCGGTACATCAGGACAATGAGCGCGCTGAGCTGACGGTTATTGTGGTGCAAGATAATTTGGTAAAAGGTGCTGCAGGGCAGGCTGTCCAAAACATGAATGTGATGTTTGGATTTGATGAATCGATGGGACTCAATTTTGCACCTATCGTACCTTAACGCTGGCTTTTTTGCCGCTAAGTCATTCATATTTATGGTACTAGGTATTGATTATAAATTCCGCTATAATAACTTGCCTTTACTCTTAAGAGATACCATCTAAATGCGTGTTAAGCTTGAACGACGCTTTTTTTTAAAGTTATCACGTCTATCGTGTCAAGATTCTGTTCTATATGATTTGGCGTGCAAAACGCATTCCGACAAAAATAGTAATGGTTTTATAAGTGATATCGGTAGCACTCAACGAGGCGCGTCTACATTAGTATTGGCCCTGTTTGTAGTGGTGATATTAGTGACTGCCGTGGCTGGATTGCTATTCGGACATAAGCTGGGCTATCAACGTGGTTTTCATTCGATGGAAACGCAAGCCCAGCAAGCGATTATCGATGGTACTGAAGCGACAAAAGCGCTAGAAGACCTGCGCCTTAGTAATAAAATCGCGACCAATCAAGCCGCGACAGCCAAGCAAGAGCTGGCCATAAGTCTCGCAAACCTAAAAGAGCTGCGTGAAAACCAGCAATCATTGACAGTAGAAAACAGGCAGGTCTCACAGCTTAATGAGATATATGCTGATGTGATTACTGAGAAAGGTGGCATGCCGCTACAAATATTGGGTGCTAAGATTGAGCCGCTGCCCGAAAATGCTTTTGAATATGGTTTTGATATTGGTATGCTCAGTAGCGACGGCCAGGCCAAACGACTCCAGCCAACCTTGACGTTACTCAATAATGATGACCTTGTAGAAGTGCCCTTAGATCCTGCAAGCTATGTGATTGAAGGTATTGTTCGTATACGCGGTCGTTTTATGATGCCTTCAGGTTTTAAACCTTTACAAGCAAAACTGAGCTTGCAAGCAGGTGGCCAAACAGTAGAGCAGTTGTATGATTGGAAGCTCGGTGATAATGTTGATAACATGCTACCATCACTTTTAGACTTGCCAGAAGTTGATGAAAGCCCGATTGTTCCCTAGTAAATACAAGTCTTAATAAATACCAAACAGCGATGATATAGTTGAAAACAAAGTACCATGGCTATATATAGTCATAGGGCTTGATTTTTCATCGCCTGCCTAGCTAACCTCTCTTATTCTAAACTTACCTTATAATTATACTTTGATTATGATGAAAAAAATGATATTACAAGCTACGCCAACGGTTGCTGATTGGCATTTTCCAAATATGCCTGCCCATCGCGCACAGGACGGTGACACAGAAGGTGAAACGTCGCCGCAAGCAGATGTGCTGGTTGCTGAGCCAGAAGTTGCTAAACCGCCTATGTATGCGGTGGTTATGTATAATGACAATTACACGCCGATGGAGTTTGTCGTCTATATTTTGCAGTCAGAGTTCCGCCATAGTATGGACTCTGCGGTAGAAATTATGCTAACTATTCACAATAGCAGCAAAGGTATTGCTGGTATTTATCCTAAAGATATCGCTGAGACCAAGGCCAAAAAAGTAAATAGTCTGGCACATCGTGAGGGTTATCCACTATTGACCCAAATTGAGCCACATCAAGGCGAGTAGAAAGAGAGTAAGACACTATATCTTATTCTCACATCAGTTTTCACTACCATACCTAATCGTTTTTTGTTCTCATCCAGTCGTTATAGTAGCTCACTATCAAAGTGAGCTAAGCCATCTATTTTTACAGCCTCGCTTTAGATGCCTATCTATATTTTATCAAGCATGTCAGTAAGTATATCGCTCTTATAGTTTTGATTTTATTATAATATATCCTTATATACTAACTAGTCTTCTCAATAATTTTTACAACTTTTCGATCACTCGTTATTAATACCCTCGTTCATCTACTTACCTTTTATCCACATTAGCGCTTTAAGCTTCAATCGTCGCTCTCACATTCTTCTTTATGTGCTCATAGTATGCTTTGATACACTTTAGTCTGCGTTAATAGATTGACTCTGTCGAAGTATCGTGTTGATATAAAGAAAAGCGACTATGAATTATCACAATCACTGCTAACTGATAGATAGATTACAGCATTCGTCAAACAGTCTATGGTCCAAATGATATATCCATGATTTTTAATTATACGAATCTTACCCTTGAACAATCGATCTATCGCCCTGATTTACTTACTAACTCATTCATAAAACTATCAATTATAAAGATAGATATAACCGTAGGAAGTTGTTATGTTAAGTCGTCATCTTGAAGTTTCTCTACGTTTAGCAATGACGCTTGCGCGCCAAAAATCGCATGAGTATCTTACTGTTGAACATTTATTATTGGCGCTATTAGAAAATACTCATGCTGCCAATACCCTGACCGCCTGTAATGCCAATGTGTCGGCACTGCGTACTGAGCTTGAAGCGTATATCAATAAGCATACGCCAACCGTCGATGTAGATACGGAGCAGTCACCGCAGCCAACTCAAAGTTTTGATCGCATCTTGCAACGCGCTATTTTTCATGTGCAGTCTATAGGTGGCGGTCGATTGGTAGAAGGCTCTGATATTTTAGTCTCTATGTTTTCAGAGCATGATACTTACGCGGTTTATCTGCTTAAAAAACAGGGTATTAGCCGTCTTGAGCTGACCCAATATTTATCGCATGGTCAGGATAAAGAAGAGCCATCTGAGCAGCGTGCTTCTATGACTGGTGAACGCCGCAGTGCGTCTGAAAAAACCAGCAAAGATCCACTGGTTGAGTTTGCGACCAATCTAAACCAACGTGCTGCTGAAGGCAAAACGGATCCATTGATTGGACGCGCTTCTGAAATTGAACGCGCCGCTCAAGTTTTATGCCGCCGCCGCAAAAACAATCCATTGTTAGTGGGTGAGCCTGGCGTTGGTAAAACCTCTATCGCTGAAGGTTTGGCGTGGTTGATTATCAACGACAAAGCGCCAAAACCTCTTAATGGTTGCGTGATTTATAGCCTTGATATTGGCTCATTGATTGCGGGAACTAAGTATCGAGGTGACTTTGAAAAACGCATGAAGTCATTGCTTGATGCGCTTAAGAAAAAGCCAAATGCTATTCTTTTTATTGATGAGATTCATATGATCATTGGCGCAGGCTCGTCAATGAGCAGCAATATGGACGTATCGAACTTGATCAAGCCAGCGCTTGCCAACGGTGAGTTACGCTGCATTGGTTCAACGACCTTTACTGAGTACCGTCAAGTGTTTGAAAAAGATCATGCGCTATCACGTCGTTTCCAAAAAATCGATGTGAAAGAACCAAGTGTAGACGATACTATCGATATTTTACGTGGTCTCAAGCCTCGCTATGAGGAATTCCACAATGTTGAATATACAGATGAAGCGTTGGTCACGGCAGTACAATTATCAGCCAAGCACATTCATGAGCGTTTTTTACCTGATAAAGCCATTGATGTGATCGATGAAGCAGGTGCATATAAGCGTTTAGGTGTCGTTCCTGATGTTGATGATATCGAAGCTGAGGAAAGTTTTATTGCTGATTTAGAGCAAGACTTTGATGCACAGATTGATGCTGATGTCGAAGGTATCGATAGCGATGCAGACAGTGATAATGAAATGCAGGACGAAGCAAAAACTGCTAAAGCGAACGATCGTGCTAAGTCTACTGATGGTGCAAAAGCTTTTAAAGCGCAAAAACCACCGATGAAAATCGATGTGGCGGATATCGAAGCTATCATTGCTAAATTGGCGCGTATTCCACCAAAATCTGTATCGAGTGATGACAAGAGTATTCTTGAGCATTTGGACCGTGATCTTAAGCACTTAGTGTTTGGTCAAGATGAAGCGATCGCGACGCTTGCCGATGCGATAAAACTGTCTCGTGCAGGACTAAAAGCACCGGATAAGCCAATTGGTTCGTTTATGTTTGCAGGACCGACAGGTGTGGGTAAGACAGAGGTCTCTCGTCAGCTGGCCAATCTATTAGGCGTAGAGCTAGTACGCTTTGATATGTCAGAGTATATGGAAGCGCATACCGCATCACGTCTAATTGGTGCGCCGCCAGGCTATGTCGGTTATGATCAAGGTGGTTTGCTCACTGAAAAAATCAATCAACATCCGCATTGCGTATTGTTGCTTGATGAGATCGAAAAAGCGCATCCTGATGTCTTTAACTTGCTATTGCAGGTGATGGATCACGGCACGTTGACGGATAACAATGGCCGTGTTGCTATCTTTAAGCAAGTCATCATTATTATGACGACGAACGTTGGTGCTGATAGTATCAGTCGCTCGTCAATGGGCTTTACTCAGCAAGATCATAGCCGTGATAATACCGAGTCGCTTAAGCGAGTCTTTACACCAGAGTTCCGTAACCGTCTGGACGCGATTATCCAGTTCAATCCACTAGATACTTCAGTGGTTGTGTCAGTTGTTGACAAGTTCTTGGTTGAATTACAAGTACAACTTGATGATAAGCAAGTGACACTAGAGATTGATGATGATGTGCGTGATTATCTGGCTGATAAAGGATATGATCGCCTTATGGGTGCACGTCCAATGCAGCGCCTGATTCAAGATGAGATCAAAAAGCCATTGGCAAGTATGATTTTGTTCGGTGACTTGGTAAATGGTGGCGTTGTTCATTTGACTTTAGCCCCTAAAGCCGACGATACGCAAGATACTGATACGGTGAAGTTAGATAAATCTTCGCAAAAAGGTTCACCGGATAGTCGGATTGTTTTGACTGTGGTCGAAACTCATGAGCCACGTTCAGACTCTGAGTCAGTGGCTAGCTAAAACAGTTAGTTTGAATATAAGAGTAACGGCTACCGTAACACGACGGTAGCCGTTTTTTTGTTGCTATAATTCATCAACAAAGCTCATACGGTTTTTTGTTACTATTAGCTTTTAAAATAAGCCAATCACTGAGCATTCATTTCATAATAAATATAAAAGGATATACCATGGAGCTGTTTGACGAGCCGACAACCAAAACACCAGAGCAAAAACAAGCCATTTTAGACAACGTCCGTCTGCCAAAAGATTGGAAGGCGGCATTAGCAGATGAGTTAACGTCCGAAAATATGGACAATCTACGCGCATTTTTAAAAGAAGCTTATCAGTCAGGGGATAGCATTTATCCACCCGCGCCGTTGATGTTTAATGCGCTTAATCTCACGCCTTTATCGCAAGTCAAAGTGGTGATTTTAGGTCAGGACCCTTATCATGGGCCAGGGCAGGCGATGGGATTGTCATTCTCTGTTCCTAAAGCGATTCCTAAGCCACCGTCACTCAATAATTTGCTCAAGGAGATGGCAGATGACATCGGTATAGCACCTTCAAAACATGGTGACCTAACTTACTGGGCGCAGCAAGGTGTTTTGCTACTAAACAGTTCATTAACGGTCAAAGAAAGTGAGCCAAATAGTCATCAAAATAAAGGCTGGGAGCAATTTACCGATGCGGTCATTGACGCAGTCAACGAGCAGACAGAACATGCCGTGTTTATTTTGTGGGGCAGTAAAGCACAAAAGAAAGGTAAGTATATCGATACCGACAAACATCTTATTTTGACCGCCGTGCATCCTTCGCCGTTGGCTGCCAACCGCGGTGGATTTTTTGGTACTAAGCCATTTTCTAAAACTAATGACTATTTGGTGCAGTATGGCCAGACCCCAATTGATTGGCAATTGCCGCAATAAATGCTAAATACTATGAATAGAAGTTTAGCATCTTATTTTTTAGCGCCGAGCGAACTTGAGGGTATACCATTTGCATCTCTTATGTTTTGGACATTGCAAGATAGTAAATGGATGCAAGAAGCGCTTAGACTAGCGAGCCAAGGTGCTAAGCTGGGTGAAGTGCCAGTAGGCGCTATATTGGTGCATGATCAGCAGATCATTGGTCAAGGGTTCAATCAACCGATTGGCTGCCATGATGCGACGGCACATGCTGAGATAGTTGCGTTGAGAGAGGCCTGTGAGCGTCTACAAAATTATCGACTGCCACTACAGACAACTTTATACGTGACACTAGAGCCTTGTACGATGTGTATTGGCGCGCTCATTCACGCACGTGTTGATAGGCTAGTGTATGCGGCGAGTGAGCCACGCGCTGGTATGGTAGGCAGCCAGATGGACTTATCAATGCAGCCTTTTTATAATCATAATATCCAAGTTCATAGAGGGTTGTGCGGCGAGCATAGCAGTCAATTGCTAAAGACGTTTTTTCGTGAGCGCAGGCGATTAGCGAAACAGAATAAAAACAGCGCTTAATTCAAAATGATTAATAAATAAGATATCAGTCTGGGCGCTAGTGGTAGCGATGATTTTTTGCTATAATATCGCCCTATTTGGTAGCGAATTTTTTAGCCTGCTATCAAGCATTTGATATGCCAGTAAATATTGCTTCATTGCTACTGCATGAAAGCTATACGGGTAACAACTATTATTGAGTAAATATTATGACCGTCTCTATATCTGATAACGATCTACTCAATAAAAACGATAGCGAAGAGCATGCAACACGCTATCCGGTTATCTGTATCGATGGGCCTAGTGGCGCTGGTAAAGGTACGGTCACATGGCGTTTAGCTCAAGTATTGGGCTATCAGCTATTAGACTCTGGGGCGCTCTACAGAATCGTAGGACTCAAAGCATTCGAAGCTGGATTGATTACAGCAGATGCTAGCCAACCAATCGATGAGTCGGCAGTGCTAGCATTGACGAAAAGTTTGGAAATAGCCTTTGTACCAAACAATGACTCAGGGCGTGTAGACATCATTGTAAATGGACAAGCGGTAGGTGATCAAGTACGCAACGAGACAGTAGGCGGCTATGCGTCGCAGATCGCAGTATTTCCAAAAGTTCGTGAGGCTTTGCTTACGTTACAACAGGATATGGCGACACGTTCAGGACTCGTCGCTGATGGTCGCGATATGGGAACGGTTGTGTTCCCAGATGCGGATGTTAAGGTATATCTGACCGCTAGTGCTGAAGCGCGCGCTGAGCGCCGCGTGACCCAGTTAATTAACGCTGGGCAGACGGCAGATTTTGACGCGATTTTGGCGACGATTAAAGAACGTGATGATCGTGATGAGAACCGTAGCACCGCACCATCGAAACCTGCAGCAGATGCATTGTTACTTGATAGCTCAATGCTCGATGCTGATGCGGTTTACGAACAAGTAAAAAAACATTGCCAGGATCAAGGGCTGTTTTTTAATAGTTAATAAAAACAACATATTAAGTACTAAAAAATTTCCTATAGTCCCTGTTTTTAATGTAGAATTATACAGTTAGAAGTTAGCATTTTTTAACGATTAATCATTTATTAGATTCAGTTGATAAAATGAATTAAATTAAGACAGTTGTTGTTAGTAAGTTTAAATATGCGCTTATTACCAACAAACGTTTTTATATATGATTGCATAGGATATAAAACCAGTATTCTCGTTTTATGCAATCATAAATTTGATCCGTACTGTGCTGGACAGGATACGGTTATACAAAGGTAGACATAATGGAATCATTTGCTGAACTATTTGAAGCGAGCATCGAAGAAACAGGCCTAGATATCGAGCGTGGCTCGGTTATTAACGGTACTGTTGTGGCCATCGATAGCGATTGGATCACAGTAGATACTGGTCTGAAATCTGAAGGTATCGTCGCTCGTGAAGAGTTTTTAAGCGAAGAAGGCGAACTTGAAGTTGAAGTTGGCGATAGCGTTGATGTCGTAGTTGAAGCGGTTGATAACGGCATGGGTCAAACCTTGCTGTCACGCGAAAAAGCTAAGCGTGTTGAAACTTGGAACTTCCTTGAAAAAATCGCTGACAATGATGAGATCGTAAAAGGTATCATTTCAAGCAAAGTTAAAGGCGGTTTCACTGTAGATATCGGTTCAGTACGCGCGTTCTTACCAGGTTCATTGGTAGATGTACGTCCTATCCGTGATACAACGCATCTTGAAGGCAAAGAGCTAGAATTCAAAGTCATCAAACTTGACCAAAAGCGCAACAACGTTGTTGTTAGCCGTCGTGCAGTTATGGAAGCTGAAAACTCAGCTGAGCGCGAAGAGCTATTGAACAAGCTTGAAGAAGGCATCGAGATCGAAGGTATCGTTAAGAACCTTACTGATTACGGCGCGTTCGTTGATCTAGGTGGTATCGATGGTCTATTGCACATCACTGACATGGCATGGCGCCGTATCAAGCATCCATCTGAAGTTGTTGAAGTTGGTCAAGACCTAAAAGTTAAAGTATTGAAGTTTGACCGTGAGCGCAATCGCGTTAGCCTAGGTCTAAAACAACTTGGTACTGATCCTTGGGACAACGTTGGCGGTACTTACCCAGTGGGTAGTGTTGTTAAAGCTCGCGTAACCAACTTGACTGATTATGGTTGTTTTGCTGAGATTTCTGAAGGTATCGAAGGTCTAGTACACGTATCAGAAATGGATCATACCAACAAAAACATCCACCCATCTAAAGTAGTTCAAGTGGGCGATGAAGTCGAAGTAATGATTCTTGATATTGATGAAGAACGTCGTCGTATCAGCCTAGGTATCAAACAAACTCTAGCCAACCCATGGGATGAGTTTGATAAAAAACATGAGCGCGGTGATAAAATCACTGGTACGATCAAATCAATCACTGACTTCGGTATCTTTATCGGTCTAGACGGCGGTATTGATGGTCTGGTTCATCTATCTGATATCTCTTGGAACGAAACTGGCGAAGATGCTATCCGTAACTACAACAAAGGCGACACCGTTGAAGCAATGGTATTGTCTGTAGATGCAGAAGCTAACCGTATTAGCCTAGGCGTGAAGCAGTTGAGCTCTGATCCATTCAACGAATACCTAGTCGGTAATGACCGCGGTGCTATCGTTAATGGTAAAGTGAAAGAAGTAGACGCTAAAGGCGCTACTATTGAGCTTGCTGACGAAGTTGAAGCTTATCTACGCGCTTCTGAAATTCAGCGTGACCGCGTTGAAGATGCCACTAAGCATCTATCTGTTGGTGATGACGTTGAAGCAAAAATCATCAGCGTTGATCGTAAAACACGTAACATCAACTTGTCTATCAAAGCGAAAGACGAAGCTGAAGAGCGTCAAGCGATCAAAGATCTTGGCAGCACGAACACAACTGCCGCTGCAGGTTCTGATGCACAGCCAAAAACGATTGGTGATTTGATCAAAGAGCAAATGCAGTAATTTGTAAGTTATTGATATAAAAGTAATATAAAGAAAGCGGCTTCGGTCGCTTTTTTTATGATTAAGTTTTGATATTTGTATTAATAGGTAAGGTTTTTGGCTAAATAAGGAAACTCTTATTCCTATTTTCCTCAATATCCGCTATCATTTGCAACATTGAGTAACGAGATGTGAGCGACAGTGTATCTAGAGTTGCAGTGTAACTCTTGTAAATAGACTATTCTGATATGAGCTATTATTCATTTAGCTGTTAGCGTTTCTATTGATAACACTGTTTTGACTTATTATCAGTTTATCCATCAATCCACAAGGCAAGCGTAATAATGCAGCAAGCGATTAACAAATCCGAATTTATCAGTAATTTGAGTGCGAATTGTGACAACATGGCAGATACCATCGTTGATGATGCTGTTCGTGAAATATTAAATTTGATGACCCATACTTTAGCCAACGATGGCCGAGTCGAGGTTCGTGGGTTTGGCAGTTTTTGTCTACATCATCGCCGCGCTCGCGTCGGACGCAATCCTAAAACCGGTGAGAGCGTACCAGTTCCTGCCAAAGCCATTCCGCATTTTAAGCCGGGTAAAGCATTGCGTGAAGCAGTCAATGATAAAGTAGCACACAGCTAATATTCATTAATGATTGACTGACTAAAAATTATCATTCCAACCTGAGGTGACTGTCTCATGCGCTTTTTATTGTTCGTATTGCTGTTTTTGAGCTTTGCTTATTCGCTTGGTCTAGTATTGGCAAATAATACCGAGGTCGGGGTCAATTTACTGTTTTCGCAAGCACCTACAATGAATTTGGGGCTACTGCTCATTTTATGTCTAATACTTGGCATCATTATTGGTATTCTATTGTCATTGCTTATATTCCGTGTACTACAGAATAAGTGGGAAATCTCACGCCTTCAAAAGGCAAATACCAACTTGCAAGAGCAGCTGACTCAAGCTAACGTTGTCATTGACCGTCAAGCAAGTGCGCCAACGGTAGAAGAAGCCGTTTATGGTGCGACTGCTACTAATGTGCAAGACACCACAGAATCTCACCTAAATAAAGGTGGTACGCTGTCTAAGCGTAAGCGAGATTAATCTGCTAGGCGGTGGCTATTGGCTACATTGTTGACCTTAAAAATAATGCTCTGATAATTATGATAAATGGCAAAACCATGAATAATGTGATTAATTCTCCCGTCATTGTTGCTTTAGACAACATGACTCTGCAAGCATCATTGGCATTGGCTGATCAATTAGATCCGACGTCATGTCGACTAAAAGTAGGTAAAGAGCTGTTTACGCGCTGTGGCCCTGACATCGTTAAGGCGCTACATCAGCGTAACTTTGAGGTCTTTTTAGACTTGAAATTTCATGACATTCCTAACACCACTGCTCAAGCGGTAGTAGCTGCTGCCGAGCTTGGGGTATGGATGGTAAATGTTCATGCTAGTGCAGGTCTAGAGGCGATGTCTTTGGCAAAACAGCGTTTAATAGATAAAGACCTTAATACATTACTCATCGCGGTGACTGTATTGACCTCTATGGACAGTGACGCCTTGATGCAAACGGGTATCACTGATAGTTTAGAAGCACAGGTGAGCCGATTGGCGCAATTGACCAAGCAAGCTGGGCTAGATGGGGTAGTATGCTCTGCTCAAGAAGCGAAAACGCTTAAAGCGTTATGCGGTCAAGATTTTAAACTGGTCACGCCAGGCATTCGACTAGCAGAAGACAATGCTGACGATCAAAAGCGTATCTGTACGCCGAGTCAGGCATTGGCAGATGGTTCTGATTATTTGGTCATTGGACGCTCAATTACTCAGGCTACAGACCCTGCGGCTAAATTGCAGACAATACTGCAAAGTATTTAAGTTTTGATGTTAATAAAGCAAAAAGACAGCCTAAATCGCTGTCTTTTTACTTTTTGATGGTAAAGAAAAAGCTGATACACTACTTTAGCGCTTGCTGACGCTTACGGCTCAAATTATTGATAATGACACTACTGGATGATATTGGATAATATGAAATTACAAATACTAAGTGACTTACATATTGATAGTTATGCACGCCAGTCACACCCTATTGGGCATATTCCTAAAACTGATGCAGATATTGTGTTAGTAGCAGGAGATACCGCCAACAGTGATAGAGGTATGCCGTGGTTACAAGAGCAGGCAGCACGGTTACAAGTTCCTCTGATCACGATCTCAGGTAATCACGAATATTTTGATGAAGATGTGCTAAGTTTTGACCAGAAGTTGGCGACTTGGGACAATTACGATGCTGCCTCTAATAAAGGGGTTTGCGTCTTACAATGCCAGCATGTTGATATTGGTGATACACGAATCTTAGGTTGCACACTGTGGACGGACTATCAGTACCATGCCAATGAAGATACCATGGCTGCTGCTAGGCATTTTATGCGTGATTATAAGCAAATATATGCAGGCAAGGAGATGTTCTCACCTGAAGTTTCCATGCAAATCCACTCAGAGCATCGTCAGTGGTTACAGCAGGCATTAATTGAATCTCATGAACTGGGCAAAAAAACGGTCGTTATGAGTCATCATAGTGTCAGTGCATTATCGGTGTCCGAAAAATATGCCAACCTACCAAGCAATGCTGCATTTGTCAGTGACTTATCTGGATGGATGCATGAGGACTGGGCACCAACGTTATGGGTGCATGGTCACACACACGAAGCATTCGATTACCGGATAGGTAATACACGGGTGATCGTTAATCCAAGGGCTTACCCTAACGAGATTAGTAGTACCGCATTGGAATTTGCGTGGGATAAAGTCGTTGATATTGGTTAGCCAAGATTTTGCGTGTGTAAGTAATAGTGATGGCTATCTGTTACAGCTTACCATTCTTAAAAGTTAGATACCCCATTTCATATAAAACAGGATATTTACAAGATATATTGCAACTGGATTTGTATGTGGTTCATTCCTGCCAAAAAATCTGCTACGCTTGCTACCATGAGTAAATATCTTAATAGCACCTTATCAAAAATCTCTGCTGACAAGCTTGCGAGTCACACACCAAGCGCGCCTGCGCCTTCACATCTGCCAGATAGTATGATTCCTTCGGTCAGACTATTACCTGAAAATGAGCGGCTGATTTTATTTACCAGACACTCTTTGCGTGAGCGTTCTGACGGCAATGGTTTTGCCAGCTATCAGTTGCCGCTGACGCCTAAAGGCCGCGTATTAGCAAAGTCTTGGGGTCGTTGGTTAGCAGGTCATCTTCCATACTCACTTGATGTTGATAGCATCTCGAGCCCGATTAAACGCTGTATTGATACGGCGCAGCTCATGCAGGAAGGAGCAGGTCTAAAGCGTGATATTACGCATCAGTCACTACTGGTTGAGCCTGGTAGCCTCGTCACCCAACCTGAAATCGCCAATCCAATATTCAAAGAGATTGGTGTACTGAATTTTATCAATCGCTTTTTGCAAGGCAATCTTGAAGGCACCAAAAATGCTTATCAAGGTGGCCTTGATATTCTTTCGCTCTTTTATCAAAACCAGCCGCAGCATGGACATCTAATGCTGGCTGTGAGTCACGATACATTGCTTTCTGCATTCTTAGCTGTGATGTTCGATGTGGAAGAGATCGATTGGAATGATTGGCCAAAAATGATGGAAGGGGTGTTTTTGTGGTTTGATGATAAACCTTTTGATCAGGCAAATGCGCACTTTATCTGGCGTGGTCAAGTATATACACGCCCGATTAGTTCATTGTTGAATGGGTATCGTGCAGCAGGGTATCATCCAAGTAAACTGCTATTACCGCCAGAAGTACAATGGACATAAGATTTCATCAAAAAATGGCAATGACGATCTATTAGATATATATCGAGCAGGCATAAAAAAACCTTGCTCCAGTATTAGAACCAGTAGCAAGGTTTTAGTCATAACGCTATAAAAGCGTCATGCGGTCTAGACAATACAAATCTTAAGCTTGTAGGCCTTTGATAGTTTTGTTTAGGCGGCTCTTACGACGAGCAGCTTTATTCTTATGAATAATACCTTTGTCAGCCATACGATCAATAACTGGTACCGCTTTTTTGTAAGCTTCGGTAGCCGCGTCATAATCTTTAGCTTCGATAGCCGCATCAACACGTTTTAAGTAAGTACGAACCATAGAGCGTTGTGACGCAGAGTTCTGACGACGTTTGGTGTTTTGACGGGCGCGTTTACGAGCTTGTGCAGTATTAGCCACGCGTATCTCCTTGATAAAGACAGATAAAAATATGAATGTTGATTGCAATAATGGGTTTAACAATCATCGGTGACGAGCAGCCTCTCGCCAAACATGATGTCGATGTCTAATATTAAAGTATCTAATATGAATAGATCATCGCAAGCGCCAGAACTGTTTGGAATAATTAAACAGCGTTGACGTGTAAAGCCGGTTATCTTAGCAAATTATTGCGCTAAGGACAATATATTTGATGATTAATGCGCAAAGAAGTGCTGTAAACTCATGAATTTTGGCCTATTTAGGTATCTAAATCAACAGCAGACATCAACAGGCGTAACTGGTTGATAAAATCTCTTACAATATATCCTACATAATAGCGTCAGTTATTCATGAATTTAGGTATGATATCCTAATGATAGACCTTGATATAGGTCACTTTTCATCAATATAGAACCTCTAACGTTATATAAGTGGATAGGGTATGCAGCGAAAAGCAATTGTGATTGGCGCAACAGGATTGGTAGGGCAGCATTTGGTAAAACAGCTGAGTGAGCTCTATGATACATTGATTGTGATCGCTCGGCGCCCGCCACGCTATATTAATGCCAGCATGCGTTTTTATCAGGTTAATGATTTTGATAATCTCTCAGAAGTGTTTACGAGCGTTGGTGCGGATCGAACGACAGATGCCTTTAGTTGTCTCGGCACCACCAAAAAACAAGCGGGTAGTGATGAGGCTTTTCGCAAGATAGACCATGATTACAATGTTAACTTTGCTAAGCTATGCCGTGATAAAGGGGTAGAAAACTTTTTTCTACTTTCATCCATGAATGCGGACCTCGACAGTCGCTTTTTGTACAATCGAGTCAAGGCAGAGACTGAGCAATCTATTACGGCACTAGGCTTTGGTCAACTGGTGATATTTCGACCGTCATTGTTATTAGGCAAGCATAAAGGGCGTCCGCTCGAAAGCATTGGGCAAAAAGCTTTTAAGCTTATCTCGCCTTTAGTCTCAGAGTCACTATCATTACATCCTATCTCAGCTAAGCGCGTCGCTAGCGCAATGGCGATGAGTGCTCATGACATTTATCATCGTCGTAAATACCGTACAGAACCTCAGGTTGAGCATACAGAAATCATTGAAAATAAGAAAATGCTTGCGATGACTCGCGTTAAGAAATAGGACAATTATTTTTCCTGATCTTAGAAGGTGTCCTAAAATCAAAATGTTATTAGCGTTACGTATCAATGTGATGAGCACAAAATTATAAGCATGAAAAAGATAATAACTGCTATTGAGACATTGATGCGTGTTTAAATACCAGTCAATTGAGTCACCAATAACAAGGAGTAGAAGCAATGGAAATGAGTAAGGAAAACTTTGTGACTTGTGATCTATTGGATGCCCATCCTGAATCGCAAGTATGTCTACCAAATATTGAAGGTAAGTCATTTCGTCGTTTTGGTGCAAAAGATAAATTCTGCGGTGAAGTCGTGACGGTGAAGTGTTTTGAAGACAATAGCCGCGTCAAATCACTATTGAATAGCGATGGTAAAGACAAAGCTGGCAATGGTAAAGTGTTGGTCGTCGATGGCGGCGGCTCTATGCGCTGTGCACTATTGGGAGATATGATTGCCCAATCAGCAGTCGATAACGGCTGGGCTGGCGTGATTGTGTATGGCTGTGTGCGTGATGTTGATGACATGGCAGCGATGGATATTGGTGTCATGGCACTTGGTTGTATTCCGCGCAAATCAACTCGCCGTGATGAAGGTCAAACGGATATCGAAATCAGCTTTGGTGATTTAACGTTAAACTCGGGGATGTTTGTCTATGCTGACAACAATGGCATTATCGCTAGTGATAAGCCGTTAATTTAAACTTGGTTTAACCAGTGTGAATGAGAACCTCAGCTTATCAGTTGGGGTTTTTTTATATAATGATAGTTAAAGCTTAATAAACGTTGTTAATCCTCGATCATGAATAAGTAACCTTTTAAGTGACAAACCGTTACGGCATAAGTTTTGGTAATTGCTCAAATATTCGTATAATAGCTTTCTGACTCCTTAACTGTGATCCTATTCTTTATGCCTATCACTGCTTTGACTGACGCGTTTGATCCCATTAACCAGCAGTTGTTCCCTATCCAAAATGCCGAGCGGCGTTGGCTAGCGCCTGTCCATGGTGCAGTCAGTAGCTTGTGGCTGGCAAGCTTGATTCAAACCCCTATGTGGAATGTTGCCAAGCGCCTAAAGGTCGTGGTGGCACGTGACCAAAACCAACTTAATCAGATAGAGACCGAGCTGGCATTTTGCGGCGTCGATGCTTATGTATTCCCTGACTGGGAGACACTGACGTATGATGAGCTGTCTCCGCACCAAGACATCGTTAGTGAACGCATCAATCTGCTGACAGATATGCCAAAAACGGGTGTGCTACTCATCTCAGTACAGGCGCTGATGCATCGTGTTGCGCCGCCAAGTTGGCTGATTGGGCAGCATTTTGATCTAAGTGTCGGCGATCAGTTTGATATCAATACGCAACGTGGGCTACTGGCAAAGGCAGGCTACCGTGCTGTTGATAATGTCTTTGAACCCGGTGAGTTTGCGGTACGTGGCAGTATTATCGATATCTTTGCTATGGGTCAGCCTTTTCCGCTGCGTTTAGACTTGTTCGATGACGAAATTGAGACGATTCGTTTTTTCCATCCGCAAACTCAGCGCACATTGACCGCTGATGATCTCAAGGCAATGTTGACAGGCAATGACACCAGCATGGGCAAAGAGTCACTGTCGCTGCTGCACAAATTGCCAGATATCTCTAAACCTATCGAACAGTTTCAAATATTACCAGCAAAGGAGTTTCCGCTTGATGAAGGGCGTGAGACCTTCCGCACGAATTTTGCGGCCATGTTCCCTAATACCAGTAGCCGCAAGTCTGAGCTGCACAAAGACGTGATGGCAGGAATTGCCAGTAGCGGCCTTGAGTATTATCAGCCGCTATTTTTTGACTTAAAAGATTGGGAAGCAGAGAGCAGTTTATTTTCCTATTTACCAAGCGATGCGTTGTTTATCACCGATGAACTGATTAATGAAAAACAGGCGAACTATTGGTCACAAATCCAGCGCCGCTACGAAGAGCGTCGCCATGATATCGACAAGCCTATCGTAGAGCCAGCAATGCTGTATCTATTATCTAACGCACTTAATGAACAGCTAAACCAGTATCCACGAGTGATATTAAGTGCACGTGATGAGCTGGCTACAATGAATGATGTGGCAGCGCCAGAAGGTAGCGACTCATCTCAGCCGCAACTCTCACTAACGCCTACTAAGCAGCAAGGCTTGGTGACATTAAGCGCCGAAGAGCCGCCACAACTGGCAGTAAACCATCAGAAATCTGAGCCATTAACTGAATTGCTCGACTTTTTAAATGTTCAAAAACAAACAGCAACGCCAGTACTAATTGTTGCAGAAACGGCAGGCCGTCGCGAGATTCTTATCGAGCTGTTCAAGGGTAAGATTGATATCAAAGCATATGATAGCTTTGAAGCATTTTTAGCCGCAGATAAAACGAGCGCTATGAATAATGCTCGACTACCACATGTCGGTCTGACTGTAGCCCCGCTTGAGCGCGGTGTTTATGTGCCTGAGCGTTTGGTGTTGATTAGTGAAACGCAGCTGTTTGGTCGTCAAGTCTTACAGACGCGTCGTCGTCGCCAAAGCGGTGTATCAGAAGAGTTCTTGGTCAAAAGCGTCACTGAGATAACAGATGGTAGTCCAGTCGTTCATATTGAGCATGGTATCGGTCGTTATAATGGTCTGATTACCTTAGATGTGGGTGATGGCGAGCAAGAGTTTATTCATTTAAAATATGACGATGACGCCAGTATTTATGTGCCAGTGGCTAATCTGCAAATGATTAGCCGTTATAGCGGTGGCGATCCAGCGTTGGCCCCGTTACACAAGATTGGTAGTGGCAAATGGGACAGAGCCAAGCAAAAGGCATTAGAACAGATTCATGACGTCGCTGCAGAATTGCTCAATATGCAGGCAAGACGTGAGGCGAAAGTTGGTATTCATTTTAAGATAGACCCATCGCAATATGAGCTGTTTGCCAGTCAGTTTGCGTTTGAAGAAACCGCTGACCAAGCCAATGCTATCCATGCGGTTATGGAAGACATGAAACAAAACCAGCCGATGGATCGTCTCATTTGCGGTGATGTTGGCTTTGGTAAAACAGAAGTGGCGATGCGTGCTGCTTTTATTGCCGTCAGTGCTGGCTATCAGGTTGCCGTACTTGTACCTACCACATTGCTCGCGGGACAACACGAAGACAATTTCCGTGATCGTTTTGCCGATTGGCCAGTCCGGATTGAGAGCTTGTCACGTTTCGGCGGCAAAAAACATCAAGAAATGGTCTTAGCTGATTTGGCTGACGGTAAAGTAGATATCGTAATTGGTACTCATAAACTATTGCAGCCTGATGTTAAATTTGCAAACCTTGGGCTAATGATCGTCGATGAGGAGCACCGCTTTGGGGTGCGTCACAAAGAGCGTATCAAGGCTATTCAGACAGATGTAGACAGTATGTCTATGACCGCGACACCCATCCCTAGAACGCTTAATATGGCGCTCTCAGGTATGCGTGACATGTCAATTATTGCCACACCACCTGCACGCCGACTTGCGATTAAAACTTTTGTCATGCAAAAGACAGAAGCGCTGATGAAAGAGGCCATCTTGCGCGAGCTGTTGCGTGGCGGGCAAGTCTATCTCTTGCATAATGATGTGGCTAGTATTGAGCGTATGGCAGAGACTATCCGCGACCTCGTACCTGAAGCAAGAGTAGGGGTCGCCCATGGACAAATGCAAGAGCGCCAGCTTGAGCAGATCATGCAGCAGTTTTATCATAAAAAATTCAATGTGCTGGTGTGTTCTACTATTATTGAGACAGGTATCGACGTACCGAATGCCAATACCATTATCATTGAGCGTGCTGATAAGTTTGGTCTGGCGCAATTACATCAGCTACGGGGCCGGGTAGGACGTAGTCATCATCAGGCGTATTGTTACTTATTAGTACCTTCACTTAAGGGACTCAAAGGGGACGCCAAACGCCGTCTACATGCGATTGAACGCGCCAATACATTGGGCGCAGGTTTTATGCTAGCAAGCGAAGATTTAGAGATTCGCGGGGCAGGAGAGATACTCGGTAAGCAGCAAAGTGGTAATATGCAGGCAATTGGCTTTAGCTTATATATGGATATGCTGGAGCGTGCGACTAAGGCGATCAAGGCCGGTAAAGAGCCTGACTTGAATACGCCATTGTCGCTAACCAGCGAGATTAACTTGCATAGCTCGGCGCTTATTCCAGAAGAGTATCTACATGACGTACATCAGCGTTTGTTGTTTTACAAACGTATAAGCAATACAGACGATAAAGAAGCGTTGACGGATATTCGGACGGAGATGATAGATCGTTTTGGTGCATTGCCAGATCAGACCAAGCAGCTATTTGCTATTCATGGACTGCGCTTGCAAGCAGAACCGTTGAAGATCAACAAAATCGATGCCAATAGTAGTAGTATGACGCTGGAGTTTGCACCAGACACTCCTGTTGATGCCTTGGCGATTATTAAGCTGATTCAGTCAGATGGGCAGCACTACCGAATGAATGGGGCCTCTGGTATTCGTTATCAACATAGCGATAAGCTCGCAACACCTCAACAGCGAGTCTCTGTTATCCAAGATCTTTTACGTTATTTTAGTGAGCATATGGTGACAGAAGCTGCTTAGATTCAATCGGTGAGAGCAATCATTGGGATTCCTAAGACAATCAACACTAATGCAATAGTATATGATGCTATTTTATCGCAGGGATAACTGATAAAATAGCCGGATTGCTTATTCTTCGATATTTTTTACGTACTTTTATTTGCATTAAACAACAAGAGAACCGTCATTATGTTCCAACTTCATCATAAACTTGCTGCTGATAGTTTCTTAGTGGGTGACTTTCCATTATCTACTTGTCGTTTGATCAATGACTGCCAGTTTCCTTGGTTGATATTAGTGCCGCGCGTATCGGGCATCAAAGAGCTGTATGAGTTGTCTGAGGCAGACCAAACACAGTTTTTACGTGAGTCGAGCTGGCTGTCGAGTCAACTCGCCAAAACCTTTCAAGCAGATAAAATGAATGTGGCCGCGCTTGGCAATCAAGTCCCGCAGCTTCATTTTCATCATATTGTTCGTTATCAAAATGATAGGCAATGGCCAAATCCAGTATGGGGTGTTCCTGCGGTTCCTTATACCAAAGAAGTCTTGGCACAAATGCAGCAGACGTTAATGATGGCGCTACGTGGTCATCATCAAATGCCTTTTGATTGGCAGATGTAATCCGTTTTTAACTTTGAATTTCTTTACCTCATCTATAAAGCATTATTTATGAAGCATCTTTCATAAACTATTGCGACACTAAAAAAGCCAGATACTCGTCATATCTGGCTTTTTGCTGTGATAATCAAATATTATAAGTTATTTATCCAGAAAATTTATGACTTAGATAAGTGATAAATGGTATTTTTTTAGCTACCACTGACCTAGGGTTCACCTAATTTAAAAAGTATAATATATTTTTGTAATTATTTATTTATCATTAAGATAGGTGATTTGCGTGTGTTGTTCTTATATATCTTTATCTCTCTGATAGCCTATCTTACTTAAGTGAAATCTAATATGCCTTTTACAGAGACATTAAAGCCAAAGCTGTCGTCAAAAGGTAGTGGAATCTGTCAATTCGACTATCCGGAAGTCTTTGTTTTAATACTCACTGTCATATTACTCGCCCTGCATTATGATTTTCGTCCTACTTCAATGGCATTATTGGTTGTCATTCTCCTACCCAGTTTGCTGATTCTGATTTATAACTACCGACGCGAAGCCAGTCTTTGGACGTCTAATATGGTCGTTATTTTATTTGCGGTCGTCATTGGGTCAATACAGTTTTGTACGGTGATATCGCTCAGTTTGGTAGCCTTAATCGGCGTACGTATGATTGTTAGTGGGGTTGATAACGCTTTAAGATTATTTACTGTAGCATTGGTGACATCTATTATCTTTTATTATGTCAGTACAATACTAGACAACGAAGGGTTGAACTGTGATGAAGGCTGGGTACCGCCCACCGTATTGTTAGCAAGCATGATAGTTATTTTGTACCAGTTTCGCAGTACTTATCAAGAGTATATCGGCTATAAAGAAAGTGCCTCTAAAGCAGGAGGGCGTTTGAGTACCATGGTGTCGGTCATCAATAAGTTGACTCGCTTTGTACCACCGCAAATTTGGGAACCAATTGTTAGATCTAATAGCCCTGTTAGTGTGTCAAATAAACGTGCTAAGTTGACTATTATGTTTTCAGATATTGTGGGCTTTACTGATCTGTCTGATAGTCTGAGTGCTGACAACTTGGCTGATATTTTGAACACTTATATGCATTGCATGACGTTAATTGCTGACAGACATGGTGCTGTGCTTGATAAATTTATTGGTGATGGCATGGTGTGCTTTTTTGGTGAGCCTGCCAGTAATGGCCCACGTCAAGATGCTCTTGATTGCGTGGCAATGGCGATAGATATGCGCCGCGAGATGCGTACATTGCGTCAAAAATGGCGACTGATGGGATTTGAGGGGTTGTATATACGTATTGGTATCACAACTGGTTATTGCCACGTGGGTAATTTTGGTAGCAATAATCGTCTTAGTTATACACTGATTGGTAAAGAGGCTAATCTAGCGTCAAGACTCGAATCGAATGCTGGCAAAGATGAGATATTGGTCAGTGAAAGTACTTATGGTTATGTTTGCCATAACTATGAGTGCCAACATGTTGGAGCGCTTCAGCTAAAAGGCTTTGATGACAAGGTAAATGCATGGCAAGTACTTGACCCTGATGCTAATAAAGGTCATTTGTCTAAATGGGTAGATCACACTTTGCCAGGGTTTAACTTACATCTAAATTTTAAAGATATGAAAGACAATGACTATCAAGATATTAGGAGTCGGTTAAACTTTGCGCTTGAGCGTATCGAACAAGAAGAAGAAAAGTTAGCACAGAGTATCGCTGAAGAAAGCAAACGTCATAGTGCTAATAAAAAGTCATGATTTGGGAAGTCATATCGTGAAATATTGAGTACAAAAAAAGCCAGCTATTATATTTTAATAGCTGGCTTTTTTATAACTTATAAGTAGTTTGTACTAGGGCGTGTCCCTAATTCAAACGTTTATCACTAAATGGGCTAAAAATGGCTAAATCTTTGACAAACGGCGTCAAATAGCTAGTCAATATCTCGATATTGTCTGCACTATTTTCCTTGTTTGCCTGCGATTTATCTCATTTTTATCACCATTTTTAAAATAGGGACACGCCCTAATCATATTAATGATTTTCTTTTGCATGATTCAATGTGTATTTTGGAACCTCGATGGTTAGATCTTCATCATCAAGCATGACCTGACAAGACAGACGTGAGTCAGGCTCTAAGCCCCAAGCACGATCAAGTAGATCAGCTTCTACATCATCCATCTCATCTAGACTATTGAACCCTTTGCGTACGACAACGTGACAAGTAGTACAAGCTTTTGACATCTCACAGGCATGCTCAATTTTGATGCCTTTTTCTAATAACGCTTTGCACAAATTCTGACCAGCTTGTAGCTCAACTTCTGCGCCCTCTGGGCAGATTTCGTGATGGGGTAGTACGGTAACTTTTGGCATAAATTATTTGTCCAATGCTAATCAATCTAAAAAATAAGAGAAAGTGGCTTAGTATCATAACTAAGCTATCATTTTGAGTATGGATTTTACCAATCTTGTGCGCTGGTACCTGCCATGCTGGTTTTAACGCTTTGATTCATAATGCGAGCAGCAAAGGCATCACTATGCGGCTTAAGCTGTGCTTGTTGTGCTTCAATAAGTGCCAAGTCATTGATGCTAAGGGCAGAGCGTAGGGCTTGTATGTGCTCCGCTAAAGTGTGCTGCTCATCAGAAGAAAGCAATGCTGCAAACTCATTGAGTGCAGATTCTAGAGCCAATACTTCACGCTCGGCTTCTACCTTGGTTTCGATTAAAGAGCGCGCGTTTTTATCTTCTTCTGCATGTTTAAATCCGGCAACAAGCAACTGCTCTTTTTGCTCATCAGACAAACCATAAGAAGGCACGATCTCGATCTTGCTTTCTGTTTTGGTCGTGGTTTCTTGCGCACTGACAGTAAGCTGACCATTGGCATCGATGCTAAAGGTAACTTCGATACGGGCAAACCCCGCTTTCATGGGCGGAATACCATATAGCTCAAAGCGGCCAAGTGAGCGACAGTTTTCTACGGTTTCGCGCTCACCTTGTACCACATGAATCACCATGCCTGTTTGACCATCTTGATAGGTGGTAAACACTTGACGTTTCTTCACAGGGATTGGTGTATTACGTGGGATCAGTACTTCGACCAGACCGCCCATGGTTTCAAGACCTAATGATAATGGCGTCACGTCCAATAACAATAAATTGTTGTCACTATCGCCATTCACCAGTTGGTGAGCAGTTTGGGCAGCGCCTAAGGCAACAACCTCATCTGGATTCAGACGGCAAAGTGGCTGCTTGGCAAAAAATTCAGTCACGACTTGCTGTATGGCAGGCATACGCGTTGAGCCGCCTACTAAGATAACCTCATCTAAATCTGTGGCAGTCAGCTTGGCATCACGCAGTACTTGTTCACATACGCTTAACGTGCGACGACTAACAGGTTCTACGATAGTGAGTATGTCTTCACGGCGCAATATACCTTGATAGGTTTGTCCGTTGACAGTGACATTGATATCGACCTGTTCAGCATCAGTCAACGCTTGCTTATAAGCTTTAGCTTCTTGTGCGAGTACTGATTTGTCATGCAGGCTTACGTCTTTTGGATCTATATTTAACTGTTTAATGATCCAGTTGGTAATCAGACGATCAATATCATCGCCGCCCAGTGCGCTATTACCGCCAGTTGCCAATACTTCAAAGACACCATCATTCAACTTTAGAATAGATACATCAAAAGTACCGCCGCCCAAATCATAAATAAGATAGTAGCTTTCTGTATCGTTGTCTTCTGATGATTGGTCAAGACCGTAAGCGACCGCCGCCGCCGTTGGTTCATTCAATAGACGAAGTACGTTGATACCAGCCGCTTGCGCAGCATCTTTAGTGGCTTGGCGCTGTGCCTCATCAAAATAAGCTGGCACAGTAATGACGGCACCCTCAATGCTGTCTGCAGGCAGTGCGCTCGCTGCACGTTGCTCAAGCGCGGCTAATATACGCGCTGATACTTCGACAGGTGACACTTCACCTTGAGCCGTGACAAATGCTGGCATATCATTTGTACTACCAGACAACTCATAAGGATGCGAGAATTTAATATCCGCTTGGCTACGACCCATAAAACGCTTAGCCGAGACGATCGTATTTTTTGGATCGTCTGCTAAATGCGCTAGGGCATCATAGCCGACCGATGGATTACCTGTCGCTGGATAATAAACCACAGAAGGCAGCAAGGTATCTGATGCTGCGCCTGCTTCTAAGACTTGCGCCTTGCCTGAACGTACTACAGCGACCAGTGAGCGTGTCGTTCCAAGGTCAATACCTAGGCCAAAACGATGTTGATGAGGTTGAGCGCTTTGATTGGGTTCGGCAATTTGCATTAAAGACATAAGAATAACTCAGAGATAAAATGAATAAGTGTAATGAGGCAAATATGGCATGTTCAGTATGACTGCTTAACCGCTATCTCTTTATTCTCAATATAGAGGAATTTAGCAGTTAAGCATGCTCAAAGTCAGAGATTATACGGTATAGTTGATACTAATTTAACCAAATATTTAGAATCTAGCTTTCAAATAAGATACATCATGCACAGCTATCTAGACGTATAGGTCATCGTCATCTGAATGTGCAGCAGTGGCGACGTCATCAAGCCCCGTTGTAACATCAGCATTCAATTTGACCAAAAACTTCAATTTCTGTGTCGCATCAATCGCCGTTGGCCAATCTTGCTCTTGGTAAGCAGTCTCAAAACGCTGAGACTGGTTTGCCAAGTGCGATGTAATCTGAGGATGTAGCTGCTGCAAGGCTAAAAGGTCTTTGCCTACAATAGCGTCATCTAAATCCATACGCATTTCCATCGCATCTTCTAAAAAATCCAAGTCTGCGATGGAGTGTTCTAGATTTTGCGCTTGATCGGCCATACCTAGTAGGTAACCAGCACGGCTATCAGGTGCACTCAATGTTTGGTATGCTTGATTGATGACGGCAGAATACTGCTCCGATTGCTGCTTTGCTTGCTTGGTATCTGCTAGATTCTTTGCAACATTATCAGGATGATAGCGTTTTTGTAGCAGACGTAGATGCTGATCGAGACTGTCTTGATTGACTTCAAATTGTACAGGTTGCTCAAATAGGGCAAAGAAGTTATCAAATTGTGTTTCTGGAATCGTGTCTGTCATATCTTACGCCTTGCTTTTTTTATTTGTTTTTAAAGTCTTAATCTGGTGCTTCAGCTAAATATATTAGTGCATTTATATCTTTTGTATTGATTCATCGCAACGGGTGCATCAACCTGAAAGTCAGTTGATTGAACCATTAGACAGTAAAAGACTCACCGCAGCCACATTCACCTTTTTGATTAGGGTTAGTGAACTTGAAACCTTCGTTTAGACCTTCTTTTTCATAATCCATCAACAGGCCATCTAAATAGACCAAGCTTTTAGGATCAATAAAAATGCTAACGCCGCGGCTTTCATAGCGCGTGTCATTTTCATCAGGTATATCTACAAACTCTAAAACATAAGCAAGGCCTGAGCAACCCGCTGTACGGATACCAACTCGAATACCTTCACCTTTGCCGCGATTGTCCAAAAAGTCTCGAACATGCTGAGCGGCGCGTTCTGTCATTTCAATCATGCCAACTCCCATTGACTATTAATCGTAAATATCAATAAATAAGCTATGTAAACTGGCAAGCGAAATTACGAGTTTGCCAAAATAATATGCGAATAGTTTTTAGAAAATAAAAGGTGACAATTACATAAGTGTCATTGTCACCTTTTTAGCGTTAGTAGCTATTTGATGTATTACTACTTTAGCATTGCTAACAAAACACAGCGCAGACGCTAGTAGGTTTGGCTTAGATAGTGGCTTCTTCTGCCGCTGCTGCTACGCCATGCTTACCTTTATAGTCGCTAATAGCGGCTTTAATGGCATCTTCTGCAAGTACAGAGCAATGTACTTTTACTGGCGGTAAGGCCAATTCTTTAGCGATATCGTTGTTTTTGATTTCGCCCGCTTGATCCAAGCTCTTGCCTTTTAGCCACTCAGTAACGAGCGAGCTTGAAGCAATTGCTGAACCGCAGCCATAAGTTTTAAAGCGTGCATCTTCGATGATACCGTTATCGTCGACTTGGATTTGTAGACGCATGACATCGCCACAGGCTGGGGCACCAACCATACCGGTACCAACGTTCTTGGCGTTTTTGTCAAGATTACCAACGTTGCGTGGGTTTTCGTAATGATCAATAACTTGGTCACTATAGGCCATGGGGTTTTCTCCTAGTTAGATGATGAGTAGTCACGTATTGACTTTAAATGTCTAACTACTCATCGATAATTGGGGTCAAACATTTAGTTAATAAAAACTGGATTTATAATTGTCTGATCAATCGTTTAATAAATATATTTGAAGCTCTATTACTGTCTATGCTTGATTTTAGTGCTCAGCCCATTCAACTGAATTCAAATCAACACCTTCTTGGTACATATCCCAAAGTGGCGATAGGGCGCGTAGTTTATCAACAGCTTCATGCATTTGCTTGATAACAGTGTCGATGTCTTCTTCAGTGGTATAACGACCAAAGCTGAAGCGGATTGAGCTATGCGCCAATTCGTCTGGGCGACCGATAGCACGTAGTACATATGATGGCTCAAGTGTCGCTGATGTACAGGCTGACCCTGATGATACCGCTAAGTCTTTTAGTGACATCATCAATGACTCGCCTTCAACAAAGTTAAAGCTGATGTTCACAATGTTTGGTACGCTGTTCTCAAGATCGCCGTTTAGGTAAATCTCTTCGATATCTTGTAGACCATCCCACAATTTTTGACGCAGTTTTGCTACATGTGCGTGATCTGCTTCAAAGCTTTCATTGGCTAAAGCAAACGCTGCACCAAGACCAACGATCTGATGCGTTGGCAATGTACCTGAACGCATACCGCGCTCATGACCACCGCCGTGTTGCTCTGCTTTTAGACGAATACGTGGCTTACGACGAACAAACAATGCGCCGATACCTTTAGGACCATAAGCTTTATGACCGGAGAAGCTCATCAAATCGATCTTCATTTCTTCAAGATTGATTTTTACTTTACCAACAGACTGTGCGCCATCGACGTGGAATATGACACCAGCTTCACGAGTGATTTCACCAATCGCTGTAACATCAGTAATCGTACCAAGCTCATTGTTTACCATCATGAGAGATACCAAAATCGTATCATCACGTAGAGCTTCCTTGACTTGCTCTGGCAAGATTAGTCCTGTGCTTGGTTGTGGCTCAAGATACGTAATCTCAAAACCTTCTTGCTCAAGCTCACGGCAGGTATCTAGTACGGCTTTATGTTCAATCTTACTAGTGATGATGTGCTTACCACGAGACTGATAAAAGTGAGCTGCGCCTTTAATGGCTAGGTTGTCAGATTCAGTTGCACCAGAAGTAAAGACGATTTCGCGTGGATCAGCGTTGATGACTTCAGCAACTTGTCCGCGAGCAGTTTCTACGGCTTCTTCTGCTTGCCAGCCATAGCCGTGCGAGCGCGAGGCTGGGTTACCAAAGATGCCATCTACTGTCAGATATTCGCTCATCTTAGCAGCTACTGATTTGGCAACTGGTGTGGTGGCGGCATAATCTAAGTATATAAGGTTGTTATGTTGGCTCATGCTGGGTTTGCCTCGCTGTTCGATAGAGTAATGGTATTGATGTCTTTTATGGAAATATCTTTTGTAGAACTGTGCTGACGTTCTGATACTGACTGCACATTTTCCATATCTAATAATTGCGCTAATGTTATATTTTTCAAGTACTGTTCAATATGATTTGATAGTGCACACCATAGGTCATGGGTCAGGCACATTGTACCACCTTGACAGTCACCGCGTCCTTCACACTGCATCGCATTAACAGATTCATCGACAGCAGATATGATGCTCATCACATCTATCTCGTTCAATGGCTTGGCTAGGTTATAACCACCAGCTGCACCGCGAATACTGGTCACAAGGCCACGTTTGCGTAGCTTGGAGAATAACTGTTCGAGGTAGGAGATAGAAATTGACTGCCGTTTAGCGATATCAGATAGAGATACTGCGCTCTCTTGTTGACTGGTCTGTAATGCCAAGTCTAGTAAAGCAGTAACGGCATATCTGCCTCGAGTAGTTAAACGCATGTGTTATCTCCAAACTTTTATGTCATTTTTATTTAATAACGATCTTGGAAAGGGATAGATACAGTCAATAATAGATCAATATAAAAGCTGTCAATCATATCCGTTCAAGTTGTGTCTTATCGTTATTAAACAACAGATGGTTAACCCGATGTGTGCAACGATTAGGTCAATTATACTTAATCCTGAGTAATTTAGTCAAGATTAAAGTGTGGTTAAATGGTTAATCGAGCTTATCGCTATGATTGATAAAAACAATGGTGTTCGGGATGTATGTATGAGCGGGGAGAGATATCTTATTTTTAACACTTCGATATTGGCTAATTTATGAGTCAAACGTAAATTACAGCAATATGGAACAACTCAGAATGGAACAATCTAGGGAAAAAATGAGCGTCCAGTACCTGTAATAGGCACTGGACGCTCATTTATGTCTGAAGACATAGTTTGGTAAAAATCAATTAATAAAACTAAGGGCAATTAAAATCAGCTCATCAATAGTGCGATGACTGAGCCAATCATAACGACCAGCGCCACCACAGTTATAATCATAAAGGTCTTCTGCTTACTCTGTAGCTCTTTGACTGTGGTTTCAAGCTCGCGGTTCTTGATGGTTAATGTGTTGATTTGAGTCTGCTGCTCTTTGATACGCTCTTTATAATGGTCTTTTTTTTCTGCCATTTCAGCATCGGTCGGTTTGGTTTTAGCGTTGCCGCCTTTTATCTTTTTAATTAGACCTTGAATCAAGCTGCCGAGACCAAGCTGCATAATGAATTGTTTGACCAGCTGCACTTGAACGGATTCACCGCGCATCTGTAATTTTTCGGTCGTCTCTCTATCGTGAGTGGTGATGGCATTAATCACTTGAATGCTATAAGCATTGATAACGACATCAGGTTCGCTACGACCAACAGGTAACTGGGCATCCAAGAGTACGCCTTTGGTACTAAAGGTGGCAAAAACCTCGACATGAGGCAAATATAAGCGCAACGCTACGACCGTACCTTGTTTGGCAAGTGGATAAGCGGCTTTACGTAGTTCAGGATCCAAACGTAACAATAGTGTCAGCGCCGACTCGATGAACACCAGAATAATATTAAGAAGAGAGTGAGACAACGTAGAACGCTTCATGTAAATAATCCATTTTTTTTATTTAGCAAATCAAAGTTATGTAATAAACTTAAGTCTATTTTTACCCAGAACTTGCAGTGATATTTTGCTTATAGTAACGCCTTTATAATAAAAAGTAACGCTAGTTTCTGTCAGTGGTAAAATTATTACAGTACAATCTAGCAGTTGATAAAGACACCAAAATTTATGACTGGTAATGCACAGACACCAACTGACAACTGTTTTAAAGAATAAACAAATAAGTTGATTCATTGTTCGAACGAGGACAGTTTGCCTGTATAGAGGTTGCAGATGTTTTGCGTAACATTGGGTGTCAAATACGTAGTTGATGGCACAAAAAGATGTAAAATCGCTTGCACTCCTTATGCTGCCTTGATATAAAGACGATAACAAAGCGAAACCTGTTAATACGCCAGTCAGGTAGTTTTTATTGCGTAAGTACCACGAGAGCGTTACAATGCTTGGCGTGAGCGTTTATTACCCCCTTAAACTTGAAGGAAATTTTATGAATAAGTCAGAATTAATTGATAGCATCGCAGACAAAAGTGGTCTAAATAAGACTCAAGCTGGTGATGCTTTGAACGCTGTTATGGAAAGTGTTGGCGAAGCTTTAGAAGCTGGCGATAGCATCTCTCTAGTTGGTTTCGGTACTTTTAGCGTAAAAGACCGCAAAGCACGTACTGGCCGTAACCCTAAGACTGGTGAAGAGCTAAGCATCCCTGCAAGCAAAGTACCAAGCTTCAAAGCTGGTAAAAACCTAAAAGAGCGTTTGAACTAAGCCGCTCTATGGTAGATGGTCGCTTTGGCTGATGTCATAAGCTAAGCACCGAAAAAGCACCTAAATATTAGGTGCTTTTTTTGTCGCTATAGTTTATCTCATACAACGTGAATATTTTGAGTATATATGAAAAATCACGTATCATAGGGCGCGCGATAGATGCGTTGTTTAAATAAGGTATCGTCACTGAACCTTGTTTCCCCTAATAAAATGTACACGTTCTTCCTCTTACCATTGCCGGCTTAAATAGCATTGATATTAGCAGGTCGCACTCAACAGCTCCTAACAGTATTACAATGGTTTTTCATCAATATAGGTTAATAAAGCAGAGATAACTATGGATAAATTGCGCGATTTCTTAAAAAGCTGGCCAGGTCGCATTTTATTGATTTTATGCCTATCGCCACTGGCTCTATTGGGTGTCGAAAGCTATTTTGGCGGTGGCGTTGATCCCAACCAAATCGCTCAGGTGGGTGAAGCAAGCGTAGGGTTGTCCGAGTATCAGACTGCCGTCAATAACCGTCGCAGCGAAATACTAGAGCAAGTTGATGATGCCAGTTTATTGAATGAAGACGTACTGCACGAGCAGGTACTAAAAGGTCTGATTGATCGTACATTACTAGAGCAGCAAGCAGGTAAGCTTGGTATGACAGTCTCTGATGACACGATCAATCGTTTGCTGCGTGAAGAAGACATATTCAAAGATGCTGATGGCAACTTTTCTAACGATCAGTTTGCAAACTTTTTGCGTCAGCGGGGTATGACCAAAAATCAGCTGTTTGCAGAGTTTCGAAATCAGTTAAGCTTGGATCAGTTGAATGCTAGTATCGTTGGCACAGCCGTCTATCCAATGCAGGCAGTCAGTCAATTGATCGACTTGCAACTAGAGTCGCGCAACGTCTGGGTACATCGTTTTGATTGGCAGGACTATGCTGATCAGGTCAAACTGAGCAAAAATGACATTCAAGCATATTATAATGCCAATAAAGACACGTTAAAAAGCGCAGCAATGGTCAACTTGGCTTATATTCAGCTTAGCCCGCAGACCATCAAAGTCGATGATGTGACAACAGAAGAGTTGCAGCAGCAGTATGAAGCGTATAAGCAAGGTCTGGCTGCTGATGATGAGCGCAGAGTGAGTCAAATTCTGTTAACAGGTGATAATGCTAAGGCAAGAGCAGATAAAGTTAAAGCTCGCTTGGCTAAAGGCGAGTCTTTTGCTGCTGTGGCCAAAGCAGAATCGGATGATCCTTCAGGAGAAACAGGCGGTGACATTGGGCGCTTTAACCCATCCGTATTTGGTGGTGATGCCGATGCTGTTGAAAAAGCACTAGAAGGCTTGAGCGTTGGAGATGTGACAGCCCCTATCAAGACCAGCTTTGGCTATCAGATATTCACGGTCACCGAAGATAATGGCAAAAAGATTCCAAGTCTCGAGAGTATGCGAGCTGAGCTAACTGCTAAGGCAAAAGAGTATAAGCGTCAAGAAATCTACGCGGATAAAGTAACCTCGATTAATGATTTGGCAGCAGATGGCTTTAGTATCGAAGATATTGCACAGCAAGAGAATGTGACCCTAAAACGTATCAAAGATTATCGTAAAGAAAACAACAAATCAGTGTTATCTCAACCAGCAGTGATCAAACAGGCCTTTGACGAATTTACGATTCAAGATCAGGCCGTAACGGCAGGTATAGAAGTGAGTAACGGTACGGTATGGGTACAGCCAAGCAACTATCGTCCTACGACCACACTGAGCTTATCTAGTGCAACGCCAAGAATCACTCAGATATTGCGTCAGCAAAAAGCCACAGCTTTGGCGCTAAAAGAAGCGAAAGCTGTCGCTGCTGGTATCAAAACGCCAGCTGATATTGCTAAGCAATCGGTAAGCTTACAATCTTTGGGTGAGATCAATCGTCAAACAACGTTGCTGACTGATAAAGAGCGTGGATTGGCCTTTAGCAAGCAAGCTGCTAATGATGGCGTAGTTGCGCTCGCTAGTGAGACTGAGGCAGGTGCAACGCTATTGGTTGGTGATCGCATCAAGACTGAGCAGCAGTCACCATTATCTGATATGCAAAGAGCGCAAACGGCCAGCATCATTCGCGACAACTTAGGTCAAGATCAGCTGCAAGACTACTTAGACTATCTACGTATGGTCTATCAAGTTGAGATTAACGAAGCCAATATGGCAAATGCACAAGGGCGCTAAGCATTCGCTGTATGGTTACTCTGAATTGTTAAACGTAAAAAAGCCACTGTAGCGATACAGTGGCTTTTTTATGTTGTTCCTCAGATAAGCTAGACATGAATAGCAGTGTTAAATATAGGTAATGCCATTCATGCCAGTTTGCAAAATGCTATAGAAGCATTTAATGACGGAAATGACGCATGCCAGTGAATACCATCGCAATACCGTGCTCATTAGCTGCTGCAATGGTCTCATCATCACGCATAGAACCACCTGGCTGAATGATAGCTGAGATACCCACTTCAGCAGCATTGTCGATGCCATCACGGAACGGGAAGAACGCATCTGATGCCATAACAGCACCCTCAGTGGCCAGTCCAGCATGCTCTGCTTTGATAGCTGCGATACGTGCTGAGTTAACACGGCTCATTTGACCCGCCCCAACACCGATAGTACGTTGACCTTTCGCGTAAACAATGGCATTCGATTTGACATATTTTGCCACGTTCCAGCTGAACAACAGATCTGCTACTTGTGCTTCAGTTGGTTGCACGTCAGTGACAATTTTTAGATCGTTTGCCGTAATCAGACCAAGGTCTTGCTCTTGTACGAGTAGGCCGCCATTGACGCGTTTGTAGTCAAGCTGACTATCACGCTGATCTGGTGCTGGTAGTTCACCACATACCAATACGCGTACGTTTTTCTTAGTAGCAGTCGCTTCAAGCACACCGTCTTCAATGCTAGGCGCAATGATGACTTCTACAAATTGATTATCGATAATGGCTTTTGCCGCAGCAAGCGTCAGTGGACGGTTGAATGCAATGATACCGCCAAAAGACGACTCAGGATCAGTGCTAAAAGCAGTGCGATAAGCAGCTACTTGGTCATTATCAACCGCGACACCGCAAGGATTGGCATGCTTAACGATAACGCAAGCTGGTGCACTAAAGGCTTTAACACACTCAAGGGCTGCGTCAGTATCGGCGATATTATTATATGACAGCGCCTTACCTTGCAGTTGCTTAGCCGTTGCAATAGAAGCTTGCTGGCTTTTTAATGGATGATTTTCAGTATAGAAAGCAGCGTTTTGATGTGGGTTTTCGCCATAGCGCAGATCTTGCACTTTTTCTAGCTGTACATTGAATGTACGTGGGAAGTTTTCTGGCTCTTGCGTCTCATTGACACGGCTGCCTAGGAAGTTGGCAATCATACCATCGTACTGCGCAGTATGCTCAAAGGCCTTCACAGCCAAATCGTAGCGTAAGGCAGTGGTCAACTCAGTGCCACCATCTAAAGCAGTCAGTACGCGGTCATAATCAGCAGGATCGGTCACGATGCCGACATGGGCGTGGTTTTTTGCGGCTGAGCGTACCATGGTAGGACCACCGATATCGATATTTTCGATAGCATCGTTCATCGTCACGTCAGCACGCGCAATCGTCTCAGCAAATGGATATAAATTCACAACAACCAAGTCAATACGCTCTATTGCGTGCTCATTCATGACAGCATCGTCTGTACCACGACGTCCCAAGATACCACCGTGAATTTTAGGGTGCAGGGTCTTTACACGGCCATCCATCATCTCAGGAAAGCCCGTATAGTCTGACACTTCCGTCACAGCGACATTATTTTCTGTAAGTAATCGATAAGTACCGCCAGTAGAGAGTAAGCCAAAACCTGCTTTGATAAGGCCTTGAGCAAACTCAACGATATTGGATTTATCAGAGACCGAGAGTAGGGCAAGTGGGGTTGTACTCATAAAAAATCTTCCATAAAAAAAGCCTGACGTAAACGTCTGGCAAGGTGGTGATGACAACAACGGCAGACTATATCGCGATAGATAAAGCCATGCACATTCAATTGCCATGCATGATGATTAGTAATAATGGGTGAACTCATATAGCAGTGCTACATTAAGTCGTAAGTTTTGAGTTTCTTGCGTAAAGTGCCACGATTGAGGCCTAAGATTTGTGCACACTTGGTTTGATTGCCTCGAGTTTTCTCTAGAACCACTGACAATAGAGGCTCTTCGACTTGCTTTAAGATAAGCTCATACAAGTCGGTAGGCATCTCATCACCTAGCATAGCAAAATACTGGCGGACGACGCGCTCAACATGTACACGCAAAGGCTGCTGGGCGCTACTCGCAATACTCTCTAACGAGAACTCAATATCGTGAGCGACATGGTGATAATCTTCTTTATTATAGTCGGCAGGATGCTCAGAGCTCTTAGCAAAATGATGGGCATGATGCTGTGCATGAGGTGCCATAAGATAATATCCTTGAAATGAAAAAAGAGTCAAACCATAAGATGTCAGAATAATAGTATATCAAATTAATATCGCCTAGCGCTGACAGATTGACGGCAATCTTAACGGCAGCGATATGTCAGGTTTATTCTATTGCTAAAAATAGCATTCAATAAAGTGGTGTCATCGTAATTTCGCGAATTTGTGCATTGTCAACGGGTATGGTAAATAGTAGTTGTCTGTTATTACTAGCAGCTAGCTGGCTTGGCTTACCTAATAAATAGTCGTTAGGCCCTGCTATAAACTCTCCAATGAGGTTGTCTGTCCCATAAACGCTGACTTTTATATTTGGATAGAGCTGTGCTTTTGTGCTTTGATTGTTCAATATCGCACTGATATCGCTAAACGCACCTGTTGTTTTAATTTGACTTGATCGATGACTTGGGTTGGTGATAGTCAAAGCTGTTAGATCAGCGCTTGGCAAGCTACAGGCCGCAACAGAGCATACCGTTTGGAGGCGCTGCGCATTGGCAGGGTTTTTGACTAACGTCTCTAGGTTAAACATAACATACTGCGCGGCAAGTAATAGTGCTAATACTAAGCATCCCAGTATCCAGAGAATAGATGCAATTGAATGTGTTGTGGATGTTGGCGCAAACTGTGCTTGTGCCTTGTTTGCACGTTCTGTAACAGAATTTTCTTCGTCCCTAAGAGGAACACCCATATCTATCAGTAGTTGTGATAAATCTGTACTGTCTACTGATTTGACTTCGCGTTTATTCTGTTCCTCAAGAAGTGCTTCTAGCCATGAGTTATCAGCTGTGTCGTTGATACTCGCATGAATGTCATTGGCAGCAGTTGAGCTCAGTAATTCTCGAGTCATTGAGGAATGTTCTGTTGCAATACGATCGGTAGGGGGTGCTACAAATTGCTCTTGGCTTTTATTATTGGTTTTAGAAAATGTGTTTGTCGCGTTGTCAGTTGTCGTGGCAGAATGGGTATCACTCACTTGCGTCAACCAAGCATCCATGCTGTCTAGTGAGTCGTATTCTACCATGCTGTCTTCTGGCTCATCGATATCCATATCATCATAGATCAAGTCGTCATGAATCAACATATCAGATGAACGTTTCTTATTGAGTGAGGACTCCGCAGTATTTGATATATTAGATGATTGATTACGACTATTGGTAGAGCTCTCAGGCTGATTACTCAGCTTGGATTGAGCATTTTGAGGTGCTGTAGCAGTATGTTGAGTGGAAGAGCTGTTGGAGGTGTCAGGGGTTACAATAAGGTGTTGATTGACCGAAAAACTTTTTTGGCACTGAGTACAGTTGATAGTAGCATTGGCTTTATTTAGTTGATTCTGTTGCACTTTAAAGCAAGCTTGGCAATGAGGACACTGGGTTTTTATTGGGGTGGTCATAGGGTCGAATCCAAAAAAGTATGGTTATCTATACCGCTTAGCCACTCACCAACAGCTACCATGCTTTTTGAAATTCTATAAATCATGAGCAACGACAGAGTGGCGTCAAACATGTCACGTTTGACTGCCCTCTATCGTAACAGATGTAATTAAATGTTGCTAGCTAGTAAATGTACCAGATAAACGCTGCCAATGTTGGTCCTCTTGCGCGGTAAAGGCATGCTTTGGATCGAGTGCAAAATAGGGTTGGTAAGCTTCCATGACTTGTTCAGTCTGTGACTCGATTAAACCTGCCAATACGATACGACCTTTTGATGCAATTAATGTCGAAAAGTAAGGTGCTAAGCCAATTAAGGGTTTGGCTAAAATATTGGCGACAATCACTTCTACAGGCAAAACATCGTTTTGTGAGCAGTAATTTGTGAACTCTTCTGGTAAGAACGCTTGTAGACGATCACCGACATGATTGCGTACCGCATTTTGATTGGTTGCGAGTACAGCTTGTGGATCGATATCGACTGCATACACTTGGCGTGCACCTAATAATAGGGCGGCGATACCCAAAATACCTGAGCCGCAGCCATAGTCGATGACTACTTTATCTGTCAGGTCTTGCTCTGTTAACCAATCAAGACAAAGACGAGTCGTAGCATGATAGCCAGTACCGAAAGCTAAGCCTGGATCCATAATGATATTGGTCGCCTCTGGATTGGGCGGCGTGAGCCAGTCTGGCACAATCCATAAGTCATTAGCGCATTCGATAGGATGGTAGTTACTCATCCATTCGCGCTCCCAATCCTTGTCATCAACAGCCGTTAGCCAAATACGAGTAGCCTGTACTTGTGCGGCGATTTCATGGCTGAGCTGCTCAACAGCCTGACGGCTACCATCATCAGTAGCGGCATCAAATAGCCCTGTCAGTATGACTTCATCCCATAGCGGTGACTCACCGGGAAGTGGTTCAAACAAAGGCTGATCACCTGCATCATCTAAGGCAATAGATAGTGCGCCAGCTTCTAATAAAAGCGCTTCAGCCAAATCGACGTTTGATTTTTCACATTGTAAATGCAGTTGTTGCCATGCCATAACGATAACCCTAAGCTAAAATAAAAATAAATGTATGTTTTGGATAAATGATAACTGTAGTGAGCGATTATTAGCGTAAAGCTCGTCTTGCTTCACTAACGACGCGTGAGTTACCTTGAGCTTGCCCTGATTGTAAAATGATTTGCCACAGCGCTCGTCTGCGACTGGCATCTTGAGAAACGCTAAGGCCACGACGTGCCATCGCTTCTGCCTTACGAGGTTGGTTCTTTTTCAATGCCACTTGCGCCAGATAAAAATATACGGCTGACGATTTGGGTGCTAAGCGCTGTGCACGGGTAAAGCTGTTTTCAGCATTCGTTAATTGTCCTGATTTCAGCTGATTAACGCCCACCTGCATCAAGTTACGAAATGCAGGCAAGTTACTGTTATTACTTGCTGATTGTTGAGAGCGTTGCTGTGAGTTTTTTCTTGCCTGCTCCAGTAGATCATTGTGTGACGGTACTGAGGGCTCAGAGATGATATAGTCATTGCGCGATGGTATGGCAATGCCCAGATCAGGCTCTGTCACCACTGGAGTAGGTGGCTCAAATACGGGCGTTTCTTGTGTCAATGGATTCGGCGACTCGGAATGCTCAGGTGGAGTATAAGGCTCAATAGGGTATTCGTTCTCATCATCTGCTTCAACGATGGGTGCCTGAGTCACAGTGGTGGTCGATGTCACTGGCGGCTGTGATGATGGGATTGTTTGAATAGATGTTGTTCTCATTGCAGCTGAGCTATCTGGCGCAGTCTGGCATGCGCTGAGGCTTAGCATGCTGCAAAGGATGCCGCCTACAACTAGAGTATTCACTGACGCAAATTTTTTCTGCCACCAAGACATTGTTTGTGTCACAGAGGCAGATTGCTGTAGAAATGAGACCATGTTGAGACCTTTTTTAAATATCAGACGCTACATATTAAAAACAATGTTAAAACCATTCAATAGCACGGTCATACCACGTATCAGCGCGGTTTTGACCTTCATTATTTTGTCCATTACTGTCTTCTGAATCACCAGCATCAACCGCTTCACCATTTGGGATATCTAAACCTTCGCGACGACGTTGCTCATTGATCGCGCTCTGCTGATTTTGGAATTGCGATTGCTCGCGAGCACGGTCTTGTTGATATAAGTTAAGCGCGCAGCTACTGGCTTCCTCTGGTAAATGTGCTGACATGACAGGTAAGTATCGAGCATTGGCACAACGTTCATTAGACAGCTTGCCTGAGTTGTTCTCGAGCCACAACCATTCGATACCTTCTGGCTCTGGTAGCGCCACTGGAGTGAGTTTGAGGCGTTTCATATAATCGACCCAAACCGGTAGAGCACCAGTACCACCACTCAAGCCAATGGGCTTGTTGTCATCACGACCAACCCAAACAACACTAACGTAGTTACCACTGTAGCCTGCAAACCAAGCATCACGGTAATCATTAGTAGTGCCCGTTTTGCCGGCGAGATTCAGATTGCTGCCAAGTGATTGAGCACGTCTAGCGGTACCGTTTGACACCACTTGTTGTAGCGCGTAGTTGGTCAAAAAGTTGGTCTCAGGTGGAATACTACGCTGAGTATTGAGTCCGGTACGCTGCAAAATACGGCCGCGATCATCAATAACCGTGCGAATACTATGAATAGGTGTGCGGAAACCGCCAGTCGCAAAGACTTGGTATATACCTAACATGTCCATCGGGCTCAAATTAACAGACCCTAATAATGCTGATGGGTAGGGTGGTATTTCTTCTTTAACCCCCATGCGTTTTAGTTGTTTAGCAAAAGTATCAACCCCAAATTCCATACCTAAGCGTACTGCCGCTTGGTTATAAGATTGCGACAGTCCTGTGGTCAGTGGTACATAGCCATGATCACGGTTGTCATAGTTTTTAGGACTCCAATCGGTACCATCATTCAGGTTGACTGTGATAGGTGAGTCATCCACCGAGCTTGCTAAGTTATAACGACCACTCTCAAGCGCCGTCATATAAATGATTGGCTTCAATAGAGAGCCAACTTGACGCTTGGCATCGACAGCGCGGTTAAAGCCCGTAAACTCACTACCGCTACCGACGACAGACACCAATTCGCCAGTTTCAGGGTTGGCACTGACGAGCGCGCCTTGTAAATCTTTAGTTTTGCTACCGCTACGGCGCAGTTCGCCAAGTTTTCTATCAACCGCCTTGTCTGCTGCCAACTGAGCAATAGGGTCTAGGGTACTAATGATGATTAGACCTTCATTTTTGAGATCATCAGAGTAATAGACATCATTGAGCTCACGTTTGACGATGTCCAAAAAGTCAGGGAACTGGCTCTTGCCCTCAGCAGGTTTGTCCACGATACCGAGCGGCTGTTTTAGGGCTTTGTCATAGTCTTCTTGACTTAGCGTGCCCATTGCGAGCATGTTACCAAGCACCACGTCACGACGAGCTTTTGAATCATTTGGATTACGACGTGGGTTATAAATGCTCGGACCTTTTGCCATACCAACTAACATGGCTTGCTGATCTATGCGCAGCTCATTGAGTGGTTTATCAAAATAGAACTGTGAGGCCAAACCAAAACCATTGATAGAGCGATTGCCGTTTTGACCTAAATAAATTTCGTTCAGATAGGTCTGTAAAATTTCATCTTTACTATAATGCAGCTCAAGTAGTACCGCCATCAACGCCTCATTGGCTTTGCGTTTGAGGGTGCGATCTGAGTTGAGATAAAAGTTTTTGATCAGCTGCTGGGTGATGGTCGAGCCACCTTGTCTAGCACCACCAGTAAAGTTATTGATTACGGCACGGGCGATACCACGTATCGAGACGCCTTTATGCTCATAAAATGCGCGATCCTCGGTGGCAATCAAGGCATCAATCAGTGGCTGAGGCACGTCATCTAAAGACACAACCATTCGATCTTCGTTACTATCTGGATAGATGCCACCGATACTCACTGGCTCTAGACGAATGATGCCGCTTTTGGCAGGTAAAGTGCTTTGAATAGAGTCCACTTTATTACCAGCAATGGTCATTTTGATGACTTGCTCAGCATCTATATCGCTCGAGCTATAGGTAAAGCCGCGTGTATGGATAAAATAAGTATTACCTGATCTATGATAAGTGCCAGTACGATCATAAGACTTGTTGCTTTGATAATTAAGCAACTCTAGCCATGTTTTCATCGTATCTCTATCGATATTGGCACCCTGATATAGCTCAAGCGGCTGTGAGTACACTTTAGCTGGAATATCCCAGCGCTTGCCTTCGAACTTGTGGGTAATGGTGCGATCAAGCTTGACCAAATACAGTGCAAATAGCACCATGCCAGCGATGATGATAATTAGGAGAAGACTACTAAATACCAAGCCGCGCTGCTGTGAAGGTAAGGCATTCATAGCAGGTTTAGATGATGGTGATAGCTTGGTACTTGGTAACTTAAAATTGGATTTTTGCACGGATGTCGCACCATTTTTGGATAAAAAACTGCCTCATAATGACGCAAATTGACAAATTTTTCAATCTATCATCGTTAACGAGGGCATTCATTGGTATTAGACCATAAGCAATGGTACTGCCTAGGGTGACTGCTTGTAGTATAATCTCTATTAAAATACTGATACTTATAATCAAGTATCAACATAATCTTTCAATTGGGTTAATAAACGCCATATAAGATAACAATCTATGATAACTGTCACGATGTATTTTGTATGAATCCGCCGTTGCTGCTAACTATTTTGAAAGATCTTAAGTACAGTCAATGATAGAAACCTTGCTTAGAGTGAGAACCCTTTAAACAAGCCTATCCAAAGGAAGTACGTCCGATTATGTCTAGTATCCCATCATCAGTATCATCTGCTACCAATCATTCTTATGAAGACAACTCCATCACTGATGGCTTGGTGCTACCCCTTGCCGATCACTGCTTCCATTGCGGCGATCCAGTGCCTCAGCCGCCGTTTCATACTGAGATACTAGGCAAGTCACGTGAGATGTGTTGTATGGGCTGTCAGTTAGCAGCTCAGAGCATCGTAGAGGCTGGTCTTGAGCAGTATTATCTTGATCGTTCGGAGATTAATCGTACAGCAAGCTTGCCGACCCAGCTGACGCGTCTTGAGGTATATGATCATGACGAGATAAAATCACAGTTCGTTTACGCGCAAGATGGGATGTCAGTAGCAGAGCTGTCTGTTAATAATTTACGCTGTGCTGCCTGTACGTGGCTGATTGAATCACGTCTCGATGAGCTAGAGGGTATTGGTAAATGTCAGGTGAATTTGACCAACCAACGCATGCGGGTTATTTGGGATGAAAACAAATTACCCATCAGTCGCATTTTAGCGGTCATCAACGAGATTGGCTATGACGCCAAGCCTTATCGCCAAGATACTCACGAAGCCATGCTGGCACGTCATAATAATCAAATGCTATTGCGTCTTGGTATCGCGGCACTAGGTTCGATGCAGGCGATGATGTATGCCGTTGCGCTTTATTTTGGTGAATATAGCGACATGTTGATATTCCAGCGTGATTTTTTACGTTGGGTGTCTTTATTTGTTAGTACGCCTGTTTTCTTCTATGCTGGTATTCCTTTCTTTACTTCTGCGTGGTCAGCGATTCGTGCGCGCCAAGTCAATATGGATGTGCCCGTCAGTCTTGCGTTGATTATTACTTTCTTTGCCAGTCTATACGCCACTATCACTGGACAAGGGGAGACATACTATGACTCCGTCAGTATGTTTATTTTCTTTTTGCTGGCAGGACGCTATATTGAGCACAATGCCCGTCTAAAAGCCGCGACCATGGCCAATGATCTGGTCGTAGTAGAGCCAGTATTGGTACAAAAAGTTGCCCAAGACGAAGTAGCGGCAGCACGTATTTTGCAGCGGCTCAAAGATAATGAATCTCAGAAAAGTGACCCTACCAAGAGCGACGCTCAAAACACGTCCGACGTGGTGACCGACATCATGCCTGACTTTATGAAGGGTATCGATGCGAATGTCCATCAGTTCACATCGGGTATTGCTCAAGATTGGCAGCGGTCGCGCAACCAACAGAATGCGTTATCAAAGGCAGAGGAAGATATATCATCAAAGCAGATGGTGACAGCTCATAGCTTGCAAGTGGGTGACATTATTTTGGTTGAAGCGGGTTCTGAGATTATCAGTGACGGTATCTTGCTGAGTTCAACCGCCACCGTGTCCCAAAGCCTACTGACGGGCGAAGGTGATTTAATCATTAAGTCCCAAGGCGATTATATTGTCGGCGGTGCGCAAAACGACAGCCAGCCGTTTGAGATGTTGGTGACAGCGCTACCAAAAGACAGTCAAATAGGGCTGATTGATAGACTGATGAACCGCGCTATGAGCGAAAAACCCAAACTGGCGCAGCAAGCAGATAAGCTGGCACGTTGGTTTGTCGCCCGTATTTTAGTGTTATCGGTTTTAGTGTTTGTTGGCTGGTATATCGTTGATCCAAGCCAAGCTATTTGGGCAACAGTTGCTGTACTGGTCGCTACTTGTCCTTGCGCGCTATCATTGGCGACGCCAATTGCCTTGACTGTCTCGACCAATCGTTTAGCCAGCTATGGTTTTTTGACGACGCGCGGGCATACGCTGCAAACATTGGCTGAAATCACGCATGTTGCTTTTGATAAAACAGGTACGCTGACCTATGGTAAGCCAAACCTATTAAATATTGAGATAATCGAGCCAGCAAACCAGACTGATTCTGTTAACTCACTATCAACAGCACAAAAAGATAAACTATTGGCAATCGCAGCTGCCTTAGAAGTAGGAAGTCGTCATCCGATTGCACACGCGCTACTGACGGCTGCATATCAGTTACATCTACCACCGACGAGGGCCATGCAGCATTATCCCGCAGGCGGGGTAGAAGCCATGATTGATGGTGTTATATATCGTATCGGTCATAAGAATTTCGCATTAGACAATGATGTAAATAGTATCGATAAAAACAATGATTTGACCATTGACTTAGTAGCGCAGCGTGCCAGCTCGGCGGTTGTCCTATCTTGTCAAAATGCTGATTCAAATAAATGGCAAGCGCTGGCGTGTTTTTATTTCAATGACAAGGTACGTGATAGTACCCAGTCGATGCTCGATACGCTCAAAGGGCTAGGTATCGAGTCTGTGATGTTGACGGGTGACCCAAGCCCGCAAGCGCTCGTGATGGCTGAGAATTTAGGGATACAGTCAGCTTATAATGGTCTATCACCGACTGATAAAGTCAATCATATTCAGCAGTTGCAAGCCAAAGGCGCTGTTGTATTGATGGTAGGTGATGGCATTAATGATGCGCCAGTGCTAGCAGCGGCTGATGTGTCCACCTCGATCGCCGGTGCCGCAGATTTGGCACAAGTATCTAGCGATAGTATTATCTTGAATGGACAGATCGAAGCCATTACTGCTGCCAAACGTATCTCTGATAAAACCGAACGTATCATCAAGCAAAACTTCCGCTGGGCGCTCGCTTACAACAGTATTGTTTTGATACCAGCGGCTTTAGGTTACGTACCACCATGGCTTGCTGCGATTGGTATGTCACTTAGCTCATTGTTTGTCGTGTTAAATGCGCTACGCCTAAAACGTGCTTAGTTAAGAAGAACTATAAAACCTGCCCACAAAAAAACCGCCTGCAACTATAAATAGCCAAGGCGGTTTTTTCTGTACAAAGTTTCTGTCAGACAGCTTGTTCAGTTAGTCTTGAAGGTAGCTCAATAAACGCATGAACTCAATGTACATCCAGACTAGAGTGGCAAGAATACCAATACTGAACAACCATTCGTAGTCTTCAGAAATACCCATCGCCACGCCACGATCGATATTGTCAAAATCTAACAACAGCGTGAAAGAGGCGATAACAATCACAAATAAGCTAAAGCCAATAGCGATAGCACCACCTTCAAACAAGAATGGCAAGGTTGAGCCAAACGCTAGAGACAGTACCCACTGTGCTACATAAACAAGCATGATCGCAATCACGGCTGAGGTCACGATAGAGCGGAACTTTTCAGTGACCTTAACCAAACCTGAGCGATACAGCCCTAGCATGACCGCTGCTGTAACGAAGGTCGCACACATTGCCGTGACTGGTACCGTTGGATACATTCTCATAAAGAATAATGAGATACCGCCCAAAAAGATACCTTCTAGCAATGCGTAAGGCACCGCCAACGTCTTTGCCTTTTGCGGCTTAAAGGTAATAAAAAGGGCAAGAACAAACGCAGCAATCATGCTACCGAAGGCTGCCATGGTAATAAAACCTTGCGATAAACCTGCCATAAGCGCATAAAAGAAAAAGCCCACACCAGTAATAGCTGATAACCCAAGTAACAGGCTGGTCTTTTGAATAACGCCTTTGACCGTCATTGGATTACCGCCGATCGCAAGTTCTGCGCGACTGACAATAGGATTGGCCATACATAAGTCCTTAATAATAAAATATAAAAATAGAGATGCTGCTACTTTAGCAAAACCGCCGTTATTGTCAACTGTGTTTGCGTGACAGCCGTTACAGCTCAACCTAGTAGTCTCAAAACCTAAGCAGACAAGCAAGTATGAGCACGGCATCTGATATATTTTATATGGGGCCAGTTACGACAGTTAACAACGATAATTCATAAACATGCTAGTCTAAGCGCGCATTTATCGCTATTATTGCCCTGTACTTCACCGTTATACCGAGTCGTTTTATGGAAAACTCAGCGCAGTCAGCAAGATTGCCACACTTACACGAGTCAGAGCTGTTCCACGCTATCAAAAATCCTGCTTTTAGGCGTATTGGCTTGATGGGCCGTGCTGGTAAACGCAGCGTCACGCAAAGTCTGGTACAGATTGCCCAAACCATCAACGACATGAATTTGACGTTGATCATGGATGTACAAACTGCCAACTTACCAACGCTTAACCTCACAGAAGTAGAAAGAGTCAAAATCGTTAAACGTGGCTTGATTGGTGAGATTTGCGATTTGGTCATCGTTGTTGGTGGTGATGGGTCGATATTGCATGCTGCTGAAGCATTGGCACGCTACCGTGTCCCAGTATTAGGGGTTAACCGTGGTCGTCTCGGGTTTTTGGCAGATGTCAAACCTGACGAAGCAGCATTTAAGCTACGCCAAGTGTTGATGGGCGATTATCAGCTGGATCATCGGTTTTTATTGACGATGGAGATACGAGAAGGGCGCAAAATCATTCATGAAGACATGGCGCTAAACGACATCGTGCTGCACGCAGGCAAATCGGTACATATGATCGATTTTCAGATGAAGATTGACGGACATGATGTTTATAGACAACATAGTGATGGCTTGATAGCAGCGACCCCTACAGGTTCAACTGCTTATGCCTTGTCCGGTGGTGGCCCCATCATTCATCCAAGTATGGATGCCATCTGTCTGGTGCCCATGCATCCGCATACGTTGTCTAGTCGTCCGATTGTGGTCAGTGGTAATAGTGAGGTTTGTATTCGTATTCACGAAGACAATCGCACGCAGCCGATGGTCAGCGCAGATGGCAAACCAAGCGTACCGCTTGAGCAAGAACAGCGCCTATATATTCGTAAGCATCCCGATAAGCTCACTTTACTGCATCCGCCTGGGTTTGACTTTTATGAAGCCTGTCGTACTAAGCTGCACTGGAACGTACATGCCGAAGAATTCAGTCTGGATGTCGATGATGATATTATAGATGATGAATGAGTATATCTATTAGGTCATGTTTTCAAATCGTCTAATAGCCATCACAAAATATGATGCAAAAATAGTAGTGGAGAGTAGGCAAGATGGATAAACAAACAATACTAGCCAGTCTAACACCGGAAGTGGTTGATAAATTCCGCATGGCGATTGAGCTAGGTAAGTGGCCTGATGGTCGTAAAATTACCGCTGAGCAGCGAGAAACCTGCATGCAAGCAGTGATGGTATGGGAGCACGAGCATCTACCACCTGCCGAGCGTACGGGCTATATCCACAAACCAGTAAAAGACGACGGTTCAGTGGTTGGTGCTGAATGTGACGTCGAGCACGAGCATCATTATCCTAATATGCCGAACCCGAAAGGGGCGGTACAACCTGTGAAATTTCGTAATAAATAAATCTATAAACAGTCAATAAAAAAGCCACGCTCATTAGCGTGGCTTTTTTTACTTTATTAATCATTCAATCACTATACATATTTAAATTGCAGTCGTATCGACACTAGGACGAACCGTTAGCGGATTTTTTTGCATCAAAAATCCTTTCCAGCCCCAATGCAAAAAGTTGCGAATATTAGCATGGTCAGTACCGTTAGGCGTTGCTTGAACTTTGGCATAATGTTCGCCGAATAGTTTTAGCGTATCCAATTGGTTTAGACCGTGATGCTTAGCAAATCCAAAAATCTTTGCACTACCTTCGTTTTCGCCAGCTGCATTATGGACCATACCGTTGACAAATGGGGCAGGAGAATAGCGATAAAAATCATCGATAAAGCTGATGACATCATTGAATCCAATGGCTTTTTTATTCAAACCATTAAGTAGAGCCGATACATCTGATTGGCGGATACTCATAAATAAATGACCTCAGAGCAGTTTAAAAAATAAAAAATATAATGCTTATGTATGCTCATTAGTCGTTGAGCATTAAGTATCATAGATTAGCGATTGAAGTAGTCTTCGTCATCGAACGACGGCGAAAAGTTGCCTTGCTCAAGATGTTGCATTTGCGACTGTACAGAGCGCTCATGCTGGATACGTTGATAAATCTCTTCGCGGTGTACGGCAATATCTTTAGGTGCATTTACACCGATACGTACTTGATTGCCCTTGACGCCCAATACCGTCACACTGACTTCATCGCCGATCATTAGCGTTTCGCCCACACGGCGTGTCAAAATTAACATGCGTCACACTCCTTATGTCGCATCAACAGATTATTACTCATCAGATTACTTCTCAATTGCAGAACATCACCGCAGCACTCAGTAAGTAATATAACAATAATTACTATACTCGACATTGTGCAAACCACGGCAATGATAGGTAGATTCATTTAGCCCAAATGAAAGCCCCATTATAGGTGGCATAACAGATACTGTCACGGTTTTTCACAAAACTATTAGGTAAATGCTCATTTCAACTATGCTAAAAAATAAAATAGGATCTAAAAAGATCCTATTTTATTTAAGTACTGTTTTTATTTGGAGGCTATTTGTTTAAACGAAACGCTATTTATTTACATACGATGCAAAGTTGCCAATAGCGGTTAAAAGATAACCATCAATGCTAAAGCTGTATTTTAACAGTTTTTTGGCATTATAGCCCAGCGATTTTGCTCTCACCGTCTTCACGGTCAAGACCAAAGGCAGTATGCAATGATTTGACGGCTTTTTCTAAGTGCTGATCTTGAATCAAAACAGACACTTTGATTTCGCTGGTCGATATCATTTGAATATTGATATTGTTCTCAGCCAATGTTTGGAACATGAGGCTCGCAACCCCTGCGTGTGAGCGCATACCAACGCCAACTAATGAGACTTTGACCACTTCGCTGTTGCCTGAAATCTCTTTGGCACCAATCTCGTCTTTGACTTCTTCATTAAGCACTTTTAGAGTCTTGTCCAAGTCAGTGCGATTGACCGTGAATGTAAAGTCAGTGGTACCATTGTCCGAGAGGTTTTGGACAATCATATCGATTTCGATATTGGCGCGGCCAATTGGGCTTAAGATAGCAGAGGCGATACCAGGATGGTCAGGTACACCGCGTACTAAGATTTTTGCTTCGTCTCGGTTGAATGCGATACCTGAGATGATTGCCTGTTCCATATTGTCTCCTTCGTCTATCGTAATTAGGGTGCCCACGTTGTTTTGAAACTCTTGGTCAAAGCTACCGTCAGTGTTTTCATCAAAGCTAGATAGGACGCGCAGTGGCACGCCGTATTTGCCAGCGAATTCTACTGAGCGAATCTGTAGGATTTTGGAGCCAAGACTTGCCATCTCAAGCATTTCTTCAAAGGTAATTTTTTCAAGTTTTTTGGCTTTTGAGGTGACACGAGGGTCAGTGGTATAAACGCCATCAACGTCAGTATAAATTTGACATTCATCAGCACCCAAAGCCGCCGCAATCGCAACACCTGTCGTATCAGAACCGCCGCGTCCCAATGTGGTTGCATTGCCTTCTTCATCAATACCTTGAAAGCCTGCCACAATGACGATATTGCCCGCATCTAGCTGCTCGCGTATATTTTTATCATCGATACTTTCGATACGGGCTTTATTGTGGGCGTTGTCAGTTTTGATTGCGACTTGACGACCAGTCATTGAACGCGCACCAATACCAAGCTCTTTAATCGCCATCGCGAGTAGTGAGATAGAAACCTGCTCACCGGTTGAGACCATCTGGTCGTACTCACGTGGGTCAGGGTTGTTGCTAATTTGGCGTGCTAGATCGATCAAACGGTTGGTTTCACCACTCATGGCTGAGACCACAACCACGACTTGATGACCATTATCATGCCAACGTTTGACTCGTTTGGCGACGTTTTTGATGCGGTCGATACTGCCCATCGAGGTGCCGCCGTATTTCTGTACTATTAACGCCATAAAAATCTACCTGTTATTCATTAATGACCTTTTATTATCACTGATAAGTGTCAATGTGATACTCGTCAATGCGTGTATAGATAAAGCCAGATTATAAGAGTTATGCACTATATGTGTCATTCGTTTAGTGGTACTGCATCAACGGTAATACATGAGCAATATTGTCAAACGTTGACCTTTATACCATATCTACAGCATAACTTTAAGTATCAGTACCGCTTAGATATATGGCGATTGGTTATAGTTGCTATAACCAATCGCGTATCCCATGCCCAGTAAACCAGAGTAAGGTTCTAAATTACTAGGCCTTTTATGATTAGCTAAGCTGGGTTTCAATCCAAGCAGGTAGGGCATTGATGACCGCAGGACTGTTGCCAGACTTTGGTGCGCCGCCCTGTGCGTAGTCAGGTTTACCGCCACCTTTACCACCAAGCTCACCTGCTAAATGACGAATGATATCACCCGCTTTGATTTTAGCAGTGACAAATTTTGCGACACTCGCTGCGAGTGCTAATTGGTCATCTTTATCACCAATTAATACGATCACACTATCAGGCAGTTTTGATTTGATATCATCCATTAGCGTACGGATGGATTTGCCATCGATGCCGCTTAAGGTGCTGATAAGTACGGGCGTACCTGCAATAGTCTGCACATCATCGAGTAAGTTGGCGGCTTGAGCGCTGGCGATTTTTTGCTCTAAGCGCTCTAGCTGTTTTTCAAGCTCGCGTTGCTTATCTGCCATCGTACGCACACGCTGGGCAACTTCAGGACGTTTGACCTTTAGCTGGCTTGCCAACTCACTCAGTTGTTGCTCGCTTTGCTGAATGTTTTTGACCGCATTCATACCCGTGACGGCTTCAATACGGCGAATACCAGCAGCAATACCTGACTCACTGGTGATTTTTAGCATACCGATATCGCCAGTGCGCTCGACATGTAAGCCACCACATAGCTCGATAGAAAAAGGCTTACGCTGACCATCAACGACACTGTCTGTACCCATGGTGAGTACACGAACATCACTGCCGTACTTTTCGCCAAATAATGCCATCGCGCCTTGATTCATGGCTTCATCAATCGACATGTGTTCAATACGAGCAGGAGTGTTGGCTTGGATTTGCTCATTGACCAGGCGTTCTACTCGCATGATTTCAGCAGCACTGACAGGCTTATCATAAGCAAAGTCAAAACGTAAGACGTCGCTTGAGACTAATGAGCCTTTCTGCGTGACGGTATCACCCAAGACTTCTCTTAGTGCTGCATGTAATAGGTGAGTGGCAGAGTGGTTTTTGGCACTGGCTGCACGAATGCTTGAAAGCACGTGGGCATCCGCCGTTTGCTTGGGTTTGATATCACCCATGGTCACCACACCATAATGAATGATGGCTTGACCAGATTTTTTGGTATCTTGTACTTCAAAGACACCTGATTCGGTACGGATTTCACCAAGCTCACCCACTTGACCGCCGCCTTCAGCATAAAATGGTGTACGATCCAATACCACAACGCCTTCTGTGCCTTCAGTTAAGCTATCTGCTGGGTTGCCATCTTGGTAAAGCGCGTCGATGGTCACGCCTTCTTCTTCAAGCTGCTCATAACCAACAAAGACGGTTGGCGTCTCGACTTGGATGACGCTGCTGTAATCGACATCGAACTTACCTGCATCACGAGCACGTTCGCGCTGTGCTTGCATGTGCTCATCAAACTCCGCTTCATCGATGACAATACCGCGCTCACGCGTGATATCCGCGGTCAAATCGATCGGGAAGCCATAGGTGTCGTAGAGTTTAAAGGCCGCTTCGCCAGATAGCGTATCGCCATCTTTTAGACCTTCAAGCTCGCTGGCAAGCAAACGCAGACCTTGTGCCAATGTTTTGGCAAACTGCGCTTCTTCTTTTTGAATCGCATTTTCGATCACGTTTTGTTTTTCTACTAGCTCTGGATAAGCACTGCCCATTTCAGCCACGAGCGGTGCGACCATTTTATAGAAAAACTCACTATCAGCGCCAAGCTTGTTGCCATGACGTACCGCACGGCGAATGACACGGCGCAATACATAGCCACGACCTTCGTTGCTCGGTGTGACGCCATCAGCAATCAAAAAGGCCACAGCACGGATATGGTCAGCGATGACTTTTAGTGAAGACTGCTGTTCATTGTCAATCTCTAAGATCTCAGCTGCCGCATCCATTAAATGGGTAAACAGATCGATCTCATAGTTACCATGGACGCCTTGCATGATAGCGCTAATACGCTCAAGCCCCATGCCAGTATCGACACTGGGCGCAGGTAATGGCAATAGCGTGCCGTCTTTTTGACGGTTGAACTGCATAAAGACGCAGTTCCAAATCTCAATATAACGATCGCCATCCTCTTCTGGCGTACCAGGCAAGCCACCTTCGATCTCAGCGCCATGGTCATAAAAGACTTCGGTACAAGGACCACAAGGACCGGTATCACCCATGGTCCAAAAGTTATCAGAAGCGTAAGGTGCACCTTTATTATCACCAATACGAATAATGCGTTCACTTGGAATGCCGATGGTCTTGTTCCAAATATCAAAGGCTTCGTCATCAGTCTCATAAATAGTGACATAGAGACGATCTTTATCAATCGCGAGCCACTCTTTTGACGTCAAAAATTCCCAGATATATTCGATACCTGCTTGCTTGAAGTAATCGCCAAATGAGAAGTTGCCAAGCATTTCAAAGAACGTATGATGACGAGCGGTGTAGCCAACATTGTCCAAGTCATTGTGCTTACCACCAGCGCGGACGCACTTCTGCGAGGTCACAGCACGTGTATAGTCACGTGGCTCCATACCCAAAAAAGTCTCTTTAAACTGATTCATACCGGCATTGGTAAATAACAATGTCGGATCATTATGTGGAATCAAGCTAGACGATGAAACTTGGGTGTGCTGCTTGCTTATGAAAAAATCGATAAAGGCTTGGCGAATATCGGCTGAGCGAAATGGCTGGCTCACAGCGGCTCCTTACTGACGGATAGAATTGAGTAAATGACATAAAATAATTTTGCAAGCGATTTTAGCACAAACGCCCAAGCTCTTGGTACAAGAGTTATAACTGCTAGGTGATTGTGCCTCTGTAGTTTGCAGATTCATATAGTAAAGTTAGGGCGAGCTAGTCAAAATTGCGGCATCGGTCTCATCAAGCTTGTCTTTTATCAGTGGATCGGACTCAATGACCTGCACTGGCAAGTAGCGCAATTGCAGCTTGATAGGCAAGTATTTTGGGAAATTTTCTGCCATATCTTTGGTAATTACATCCTCTATCTGCTGCACATCTTCTGAATTTGGACTGGTCTCACCGCGTACCACGGCACGAATGATCTGAAACCCATTATTTTTATCAAACTGAGTGTTAGTCAGTACGTTTCCTTGGTCGATAAAATGGTTGTTAATGGCTTCTTTAACATTATTTTCAAAGGTTTGCTGCTTAGCATTGCTGTTGAGGTTAAGGGTCAGGTAAATACCTAAGCCGACCAGTAATAGCAGTGTGACCGCATTTCGGCGGAAAAATATCAAATAGGTGCCCGATTTATAATCATCATCGACCAAGCGCCTGAACCCTAAAAACCACAGTACCATGGCATTGGTAAACTGAATAGCAATGATGTTGGTCAGTGCCAATAAGGCAGCACCAAGCCCCATCTGTATTTCACCATTGGCAAATAAAATGCCGCTAGCCGCGAGCGGTGGCACCAAGGCTGTGGCCACAGCGACCCCAACAACGGCGACGGACAGGTGCGGAGACACCATCGCATATGCACCAGCCGTACCGCCAGCCAGTGCAATCATCAAGTCCATAGACGTGGGCTGGGTACGAGACAAAATCTCATTGGTCAGCGGTTGACCTTGATGCAATAGACCCACCACAAAGCCGACCAATATCACCAAAAATACCCCCGCTAACACGGTGAGCAACGACTTACGCAACAGTGGCATACGGTAGTCAATAATCGCTAGGGCGACACCTGTAATCGGACCGAGCATCATGGCGACCAACATCGCGCCAATAACCACTGCGGCTGAATTGGTCACCAAGCCATAACTGGCAATAATGGCTGATAGCGTATTCATTACAAAGTACATTTTACTTGGTAGGGCGTTCGCCTCAATGGTTACGCGGACTTCAGGATAGTCTATCTTTTGATCACTAAACTGCTCGGCCACGAATTGCTTGTAAGATTCTAGCTTGGCCTCTTTTTCATCTTTGATCTTTTCTTCTTCTGACTGTTGCTCGTCGTCATCACTCTCCACATTTTCACCACTAGTGTTTGTCGTTGTAGACTCTGTGGTTAGATGATCATCGACGTCAGCAACGGCAGGGTCATTTTCATGGATGCTATAATCGATCGAAATGGGTTCGACAGGTTGGCTAACATGAGTGTTGGGCGCTTCGGAAGTGTCTGGATCTTCTTGTGTTTGATGAAAAGCCTCAGACGTTGTCTCTGATGCGTGAGCGGCTGTGTCTGCATCTGGGCTGGATAATTCAGATTGATCTGAATCATCATCAGGCGCGTCTAGCGTGGCAATGACGACATCAGGCTCTGGTGAGGTCATGACGATTTTTGTTTCAGAGAGCGACTCCTCTTCACTGTTTTCGGTTGCATACTCCTGTTCAGTGGTCTGTTCTGGTTCATGAGCATCATCGATCTTTCTTTCAGATGTCTCTTTTGTCATATCAGATGAAATCTGAGAAGCGGTGTCTGGTTTTTTTTGTTGTGACGTATTATCAGAAGCGGTCATAGCAATTGGGCTTTATTAGTCAGTTGAAATAAAACCATTATTGTAATGAAAAATCAGCGACAAGCTGTCTTTTTTTTGTGCAAAAGCAAAGTGCTAGACATGACGTTGGGCAAAATAGAAAGAGGTATCGTAGTAAGGGTATGATCGAGAGGCTGAATGTAAAGTGGAATCGGAGTAAAAATTTATAGGAAATGAGTATTAATGAAGATAGCGAAATATGAGTGAGAAATACCCCTATACTAACATGGGTTTTAGAATAAGTCAGCCAAAATGTATGAGACTGGCGTCTATATTAAATACTTACCTTTAGTAGGGATATGGCGTATAAAGTAACTATACCCACACATAAAGTAAGGATTAAGTCATGAACTGGCCATTATTTGCTGTCATTTACATCATAGCAGGCACTGTCACCACAGGGATTGTCATCATCGGTACGCTCATTATGGGTTTCGATGAGATCGCGCATATGCAAATAGCGGTCGCAGTGGGTGCAGCGGCGTCTATTCCCATCACCATGTTCTTTGCCAAAAAAATCGGTAGCATCACTGGTAACGAAGATGGTCATAAAGTATAACGGATGATCAGATTTTGGCTTGATGCTCAGATGATGTTGGTTTTAGTAGTAAAAACGCTAAAGCGTCGCCAAACGTAAAAAAGACCTCAATAGTGAGGTCTTTTTTGGTAGTAAGTGCTGACTTGGTAATAAATGCTGATAGCGATCTAGGTTAGAGCGTTATTTAAGCTCAACGGTTGCGCCATTTTCGATATTGGCATAAACCTCAAGCACATCCCAGTTGGTCAAGCGGATACAGCCATGTGAGGCTTGGCGACTGATACCTTCAGGTTTTGGTGAGCCATGTAGGCCATATGACGGTTTAGATAAGCCCATCCATACCACACCGACTGGATTGTTTGGTCCTGGTGGCAACATATGGATTTTTTTCTGAGCGCCTTCACCGACTGTGGCTTTATACCACGGCATTTTGACTTTATTGACAATCTTATAAGTACCATGTGGTGACGGCGTGTCATCACTACCAACGGTCGTTGGGTAAGTCGCTACCAGTTGGTTGCCATCATAAGCATATAACGTTTTATCAGCTTTGTTAGCGACCACGCGGTTGATTCGCTTGTTTAACGCACCACGGGTATTCAGTACAGTGATGGTCTCACCAGCTTTGTATTCTTTGTTCTTATTGAGTTTATCCAAGTAGCGCACATCCATATGAAAGCGTTCACCAAGCATCTCTTTGATATCTTGATAATACAGCCCTTTCATTTTTGACTTGGCTTCTGCGCCAGCAGGTGTGGTCGCAAAATTGGTATTGATATCATCATCAGTCAAGGTGTAAGTCACAAGCACAGGCTTGGTCGCAGGAATGTTCTTAACCAAGGCATCCCACGTTTTTTGATCCATTTTGCCAGTCGTTGGCAGGCCTTTCATTGCTTGGAAGTTAGTAAGGGCCTTTTTACTGTTCATCCCCCAGCCACCATCGATAGGACCAGGGGAGGCATGGTTCCAATCGAGCAACGCTTGCATTTTGATCGTCATGGCTGAGTTGACTTTCATGTTAGGCGACCAAACAGCGTTGTTTACTTGTTGTGCGTAATTTGACAAGTTTAATGTGGTATATCTCTTACCATCTTTGTCTTCGATATTTTTGATGGTTGGATCGTCACTGAAGTCTTGACGCTTTTCACTCTCCGGTAACTCAAAGGCGAATGGATCAGATGAGTCGATAGAGGAGACATCGCTGGGTGCAGCGACCGCTTGGCCTTCGCTGATATCATCAGTGCTATCAGATTGCTCATCTTTGAGGGTCAACTCAGCAGCGCTCATGTTGTCAGCAGCGGGTGCTGGCGTGCTATTTTGATCGTCTTGCTTAGTGTTGATCAGCTGGTTCATGCTATCAACGGGTTTTGCGTTCTCTGTATTTAACTGTACAGTAGCAGCACCATCTGAGCGACTACGATTTTCTTGCACATTAAGGCTCACCTTTTGAGCAAGGCCTGGCATGGCGTTTGCCGTTCGTACTGGCAATGTGCGAGTATTATCGGCAGTGGCGGCAAGTGCGCCAACGCTGGCACTCATGGCAGCGATAGATATAGCAGTAATAATAGGCTTTATTTTCATCATATTGAATCACTTGTGGTTGCTACTAATGCGGCTATTATGCGCATAATTTGGTTGCTTCGCAAACTTTTGGTCTATCTTTTTGCATTTAGAGTGGGTTAAACGTCAACTGCTGACGTATTCGCTACAGTTGAGTAATATTTTAGCCAAAATGTGTACGACGACAGGCAGGCTGCTTACGCAAACTCCTCATTATTTTCACTATTTTTTGTTTTAGTAAAAACGACAGTGATTGGCGCTATTTGGCGTTTATGTCTATAATGTATGATTAATTTTTTCATTAATAGATCGATTGTTAGCAAAAAGCCATTTAACCTGCTAATAGTTAATCCATAAGGTGCGATATGTCAGAAGACCAAACAATGAGTGCAGAAGAGTTTCAAAACCAATACTTCAGTGATGATGAGTCTAAGGGCTTAGAAGGTGAGATGGAGTATGATCTAGAAACTGGACTTCTTGGTGAGGATGGCGAACTTGCTAACTTACATGCCGAGTTAGAAGAAGCACGCGAGCAGCTAGTGAGTATTCGCGACTTTATTCGTTTTTCCGTCACACAATTGCGTAACTATGATGTGGTTGTCGCGCAAGGCACGACCGATGAGTTTGCAGAAGCCTCAGCCATTGTGTTGCATTCGTTGTCTTTAGATTGGTCAGCCAATGAGCAGATTTTAGACTGTCGTTTGACCACGTCAGAGAAGCAGGCAGTGCTAGGACTATTAGAAGAGCGCATCGCTGAACGTAAGCCGCTGAGCTATCTGATTAACTTGTCGTATTTCTGCGATTTGCCTTTTTATGTGGATGAGCGCGTGCTTATCCCGCGCTCGCCAATCGCAGAGTTGATTCGTCAGCAGTTCCATCCGTATTTTGATGTGACTGAGCTCGCCAAACCACTGGGTGTTAGCCCGAACGAAAAGTCAGCGGTATTTTATGATCATGGTTTAGATGTGAAGCAGTTGTCGCAGCCTGAACGTATCTTAGACTTGTGTACTGGCTCTGGTTGTATCGCAATCGCGCTTGCTACCCGTTTCGTTGATGCCTTGGTCGATGCTATCGATATCGATAAAGGCGCGCTGGACGTGGCAATGGTCAATGTCGATCATCATGACCTTGGCCATCAAGTGAACGTAATCGAGTCTGATTTGTTTGCCAAGATACCTGCTGAGAACCAGTATGAGCTTATCGTCACCAATCCACCGTATGTCGATGCGGCTATTATGGCAGATTTGCCGCCTGAGTTTTTATATGAGCCTGAGCATGCATTAGCCGCGGGTCAAGACGGCTTGGATTTGGTACATCGTATTTTATTTGAAGCGTCAGATTACCTTAGCCCAGATGGTTTGCTGGTCTGTGAAGTGGGCGACAGCGAATGGGCATTAAAGCAAGCCTATCCTGAGATTCAGTTTGATTGGTTGAAGTTTGCACATGGCGGACATGGGGTTTTTGCGATTACTTATGATGAATTGGTAGCCAATCGTCAACTGTTTGCCGCTTATGTTCAGCTATTAGATAGCATGCAATAGCTGAGTGTGGGTCACAAAATCGATCATATAAAAACTGATCAGCGATAATTATAAAAGGTTGGTCGAACAACCATCAGTCGCGTTTACTTGTTTAAGGACAATTATGGCAGGCAATAGTATTGGGCAGGTTTTTACGGTCACCACGTGCGGTGAGTCACATGGCGCAGGACTTATGGCCATCGTTGATGGCGTACCACCAGGTTTAGCGTTATCGGCAGACGATTTACAAGTAGATCTGGATCGTCGCAAACCGGGTACGTCTAAGTATTCAACCCAGCGCCGTGAGTCTGATGAAGTTGAGATTATCTCTGGCGTATTTGAAGGCAAAACCACAGGCACCTCTATCGGTCTATTGATTCGCAATACCAATCAAAAATCAAAAGACTATAGCGATATCAAAGATACTTTCCGTCCAGGACACGCTGACTATACTTATAGTATGAAATATGGTTTCCGTGATTATCGTGGTGGTGGTCGTTCGTCAGCGCGCGAGACGGCTATGCGAGTGGCGGCTGGCGCTATCGCCAAGAAATATTTGCAAGAACGTTTGGGCGTACAAATTCGTGGTCATGTGACTCAGATTGGCAATGAGCATAGCAATGTACTAGATCCGAACCAGATCGATTGGGAATTTGTAAATAGTAATCCGTTCTTTTGTGCCGACAAAGAAGCGATTGGCCGTTTTGAGACATTGATTGACAACTTGCGCCGCGAAGGCACCAGTTGCGGTGCACGCCTTGATATCATTGCGAGCGGTGTACCTGTAGGTTTGGGTGAGCCAGTGTTTGATCGTTTAGATGCCGATATCGCTCATGCGATGATGAGTATCAATGCAGTCAAAGGCGTCGAGATTGGCGATGGGATGGCGGTAGCAGGTCAGTTCGGACATAGTGCTCGTGATGAGCTGACTCCAGATGGGTTTGCAGCCAACCATGCGGGTGGTGTCTTGGGCGGTATCTCATCAGGACAAGATATCCGTGTGAGTATTGCGCTTAAGCCAACATCTAGTATTACCACCGCTGGTAAAAGTATCAACACCCAAGGTGAAGCAGTCGATATGCTCACCAAAGGTCGTCATGATCCTTGCGTGGGTGTGCGTGCTACGCCCATCGCCGAAGCGATGCTAGCGATTGTAGTGCTCGATCACTATCTGCGTCACCGTGGTCAGAACGCGGATGTAAAGCCGCCAGTACAATCGATTACTTAGTATTTTTGTCGTAGAGTAATAAGCTCTTTGTTGTTTCCAGTGATTTGTTACTAGAAATGATAAAGGGCTTTTTTATGTCTCAATAAAATACAGTTATTACCTAAATACAATTAATGTGTTGAGCGAGAAAAGTATTAGGCTGCCAGTTGATATTCATCGATAGCCACACATTGCTGATGCCGAAAGACCAGTAATAATCGCTGACTAGGAATCGCTAGCCAATGTCCAAACTCAATACTATCGACACCTTGGCTCAATAAAGTTTGTGCGCAGTGATGACGGCTAAGGCCGATTAGGTTCTTGATGATAGGGTTATCAGTTAATTGATGTGACATAGATTTTCTACTCCTAATTTGCTTTACGAGTTTGATGGTTCAATAGATCCTAGTGCTATCGTAAAATAAAGAAGTAGAAATCCTATGCAGTCATGATGGAAAATTGATGAACTGTTATAAATGTTTATTCTCAAGCTAGTGGCAGGGTAATACTAACCATCACACCAGAACGCTGATTTTTACCAGTATCAGTTTTATCAGCGCCAATTTTATTATCATTAGCATGGATATTATCAATAGTTACCTGACCGCCATGGTGCTCAATGACTTGCTTAACTAAAGTGAGTCCAAGACCAGTACCTTTTTTGAGAATACTATCGGACTGTTTTGATTCAGCTTTGTGATGTGCTGAACCTGTATCTAGCGCATAGGTTGTATTCTGATTTTTCACTTGGTGAACAGATTGGCTTTGATGAGATAGGCTAAAATAACGCTCAAAAGCTTTTTCAATAGCATAGTCAGGCAATAGCTTACCATCATTGAATATATCGATGATTACCGTTCGCGCTGTGCTATGCAAGTAAATCTCAACAGTGCTATCAGCAAAATGAATGGCATTATCCAGCACGTTTTGTAGGACTTGTATCAACCAGAATTGGTCAGCAAACACACTGGTAGAGGCCAACAATTCTGCTGGCAAGTTTGCGGTGTTTGTCATGTGCTGATCATCGATGTATATATCGATAGGTTGTAAATTCTGCTGTTGCTGCTTGGCAGTATTGTCTTTTATTAGACTCTGTAATAATGGCAGTAGCGGCGTTAGCTGACGATTGAGCTTAAAAGTAGGCTGTTCAACCTTCGCAAGTAACAGTAGGCGGTCGATGAGCTGCTGCATTTTTACGCTTTGCTCACCAACCGTCTCAATGAGCATCTGCCGATCATCTTTATCAAGCACATGACCATCTAATCCATCATCTTCTAACAGCTCACTACTGGCGCGAATAGCGGTTAAAGGGCTTTTTAACTCGTGAGTGAGAGTATGCACATAATCAGTGACATAAGCACGATTCTCTAGTCGATGTTTCATAGTCTCGATGGTATCTGTCAAACTGTTTAGCTCATGACCCAGATAAAAATAGGGCTTTTTGGTATCTTCTGCTAGCGCACTGGTATATTGAGTCACCAAGGTAATACTTTGCTTGAGCCACCATGCGATGAGACCTGCTAAAATGAGGGCAGCAATGCTGATGAATAGCACTGTGATCAGCATGCGGTTACGTGTGTCGTCCAAATAAGGTAGCACGCTGGCGACAGGTTTGCCGACGCTGACCACGCCGATAATCTCGCCAGACATATTTTTTATTGGCTGCGCGACATACATGACCGAGCCATCACGTTGCTGGTTATCCCGCAGCGTACTTCTTGCACCGTATTTACCTCTTAATGTGAGATAGACATCATTCCAGCGCCCATAGTTTTGCCCTTCATTATTATCAGGTTTGGGTAGCGAGTCATAAATGACCCTGCCGCTGCTGTCTGTTACATATACCCGAAAGCTGCTATAGCTTTTGGTTTGATAGACGGGACCTAAATTATCGTTAATGGCTGGTATGCCAACAAAGGCCGCATCAAGTTGCGCTTGATAAGCCTCATCATATAACTGCCCTGTAGATAATGGCATCTGGAGACTGGCCGCAAGTAACTTACTGGTGTCTAGGAGAGTGTCTTCGATGACTTGCTGGGCGGTTGGCTTGACGTAGCCAAATAACTGAGTAAATACAACCACGCCGCATATGACGAGCACTAAAGCGACTGCAAGCCAAATCCTAAAAAATATACTTAAATTGAGCAGTCGTTTACGTTTAGGAGCTTGCTGCACCGTGCCAATGGGGTGCAGTTTTGCGTACCAATTGCTTTGGTCGTTATGAATAGCGCTCTCAGCGTTATTTGCATTATGATTCATAAGTTAGCAGCCATTGTTAAGCTGGACATAAGGCGTAACCCAGTCCTCGATGCGTATGAATGACTTCAATACTCGTATCAACGGTTGCAAGTTGCTTACGAATTGACTTGATATGGCTGTCTATCGTGCGTGCTAGGCGATGATCAGGATAATCACTAACTGCGTTAAGCAGCTGCTCACGGCTAAAGACTTGATACGGTGCTTGTAGTAAGGTCAGTAAAATTTTGCGCTCAGTATTACTAAGTTCCAGCTTCTGTTCTTGCCACATTAATGAATAGTTGAGCGGTTGATAATGCCAAACGCCGGATTGGTTCTCAAACGTCAATGCTTGTCCCGATAGATTATTCGAGGAAGTAGTATCAGTACTGTCATTTGAGTTTACGGTATGAGATCCTGACTGTTGAATGAGTTGTTCACGTCGCCAAATGGCTTTTAAACGCGCGACCAACTCACGTGGACTAAAGGGTTTGGCGCAATAATCATCACCGCCCATCTCCAACCCTAAAATACGATCGACCTCATCGCTACGTGCAGTCAAAAACACGATCGGCAAATCTTTTAAGGCGTCGATATCAGAGGTATGACGTATTTGTTGACATAGGCTTAAGCCGTCACCGTCTGGCAGACCGACATCCATAATAATCGCCGATAGATCTTGTGCTTCATGACTATGCAGCATCGGTAACACGCTACTGGCATTATCCAACCAAGTTATCTGCCAACCCTCACGTTTGCAAGTCACTTTGAGCGACATGGCAATCGCAGGATCATCTTCTACCAGTAAAATATGGGTCATAGTTTTTATATCGTCTTATAATCTTAGTAAATTATCGTAGCACAAAACAGTAGGGTGCTCCTGCTACTAGGAATCGAATGGTGTGAAAAGTTAATGGAAAAGTAGGGCGATAAATAGGTGGTTTGCGGTGTAATCATTTCAATACATTCAACAAAAAGGCCAGCTCAATGGATAAGCTGACCTTGGTAATACAAACTAAGCGTGATTATTTATTAAACAACTAAGCGAAAACCTATTTAAGACCTTTGCAGTTGGCATAGTAGCTCACCGTAGCGGGCCAATCTGAAAAAATGCCTTGGACACCGACGTCCTGCGCTAGTACGTCAATATAATTCATCATATCACCATCATTGTTGATAGCATCACCAAGACCGCTATAGTACCAATCGCCACCATCGGTTAATGGTCCTGAACGCTCTATCGACCAGGTAATGATTTTTAGACCATTGGCTTTGGCTTGTTTTGCGTATTCTGATGGTTGCATATTTCCCTTATCATCAGTAGTGACTAATAGCCAAAGTGCTGGGGCAATGGTGTTGATACCACGTGCTTTGATATCAGCCAATGAGTGCTTCCATGTGGTTGCGTCATCTTTATCAAATGTTTTATCGTCAGCGGTCTCATTGCTGTCATCAATCAGATAGACGGCATTAGCCCCATAAGCTGGCTCGTTTTTGATCCAGTAATCAAGATCTTCTATATTAAATGACTGGGCAAATACATCGCTTGCAGGCACGCCCGCTTCCTTATAAGTATCTATTAGCTGTTGACGGTAGTCGTTCAAACGATAGCCATTAAACGGCATGGTCACGGCTGGTGCTTTTAGCTCAGGCGTGTGCTTCATACCTAGCTTACGCGCCAATGCGATATGTTCTTTTAAGGTTAACACCTTACCATTTTGTGAATACAAATCCGTTCGCCAAGGCGCAGTCGCATTCATATATTCGCTAATACTGGTTGCTTTTTTATTGGCAGCATCCATTTTACCCGTCAAGGTTTTAAACTGAGCGGCACTGATATCTGAGGTGCGGCATTCGATACTATCGGCATTGGTAAGTTTGCCTTTAGCATCCAATATGGGCGGTACAGTGCATTGCTTGGCCAGCGGCGTGGTCAAAATATTAGTAGTGGTGTGCAAATCGTTCTGGGCATGACGACAGACAAGCTCTCCATCATTGGTAAATGCAACATCACATTCTAAGACGCCAGCGCCCATTTGTGCTGACGCCACGTAGCTATCATAAGTATGTTCAGGTAGCTGTAATGGTGCACCTCGATGCGCAATAGAGAAGTCTGTCTTACTTGGCAGTTGCCCTTTGCACGCCTGTAACTCTTCTTTTAATGGTCCCTCGTCCATATCATTTATCAGATAAAATGGACGCACTCCATAGGTATATGCGACAGGTGAGGGCGATTGTGGCTGTGACTGAGGCTGCGCTGTTGATGAAGGAGCTTTTGATGTGAGCATTGAGCGGCTATCAGTAGTGCAGCCTACTATCAGCAATGAGCTGATCAGCGTCAAAGGTAAAGCGAGATGAATCTTATTAACTTTAGCCAGCGTGTGCTTACTCAGCTCAAGCGCTGATTTATTAGAAATTGTCATGTAAAATGTTCCTGCAAAATTATAAAAAACCCATCGGACGTAGGGATAGGAATTAAAAGATTAACGTTTGACTATTGGTTGTTTTTTGCTAAAAGTAGCTAGAGGTCATGACATGCTTGATTGTTCTCATTTTTGCTATTGTCCATTTAGTACCTCACTATTGACCATACTCTCAAACTAACAGATGATATTGACCATATAATGACACATACATTATTTTGGCAAAAAACATAGAAATGCTTAGGGCATATCTCACTACATTATTAAGGATAACTATGAGTAACTATTTAGACGCCGTCGTCGTTGAGCACAATCCCTCTCAAAAAAAGATAGATCGCGCGGTGATTTGGCTGCACGGTTTAGGTGCTAGCGGTCATGATTTTGAGCCGGTTGTACCACAGCTTGGACTGGCTGATGATATGGCAGTACGTTTTATCTTTCCACATGCACCCAAACGCCCAGTCACAGTGAATGGCGGCATGGTGATGCCAGCATGGTACGACATCATAGAGATGAGTCTGGAGCGAAAAGTAGATGTGGCTCAGATTGAAGAGTCTGCTCAGCAGATACAAGATTTGATCAGTCGTGAGATTGAGCGCGGCGTATCACCAGAGCATATCGTCATCGCAGGGTTTTCGCAGGGCGGGGCAGTGGCGTATCATGTGGCACTTGGCTATCCAGAGCGTTTGGCTGGCTTAATGACGCTCTCTACCTACTTAGCGACCAATGACAATATTGAGTATAGTGCTGCGAATAAAGACATGCCTATTCTGATTGAGCATGGTTCTCATGATCCAGTCGTGCCTGTCATCCTAGGTGAGCAAGCACATCAGCTATTATCAGCAAAAGACTACAATGTGTCTTACAATACCTATCCGATGGCGCATCAGGTTTGTATGCCGCAGATTCAAAATATTGGTCAGTGGTTAAATACCGTTTTGGCGTAAATTATTAAGCTGTAACGTAATGTAATGCAAGTCTACTATAGGTTGAAACCTTGCCTGATTTCCCTATATAATAAGCGACCTTATTGGGGATGTTCTGGCTTCGACGCTGGTGATGAAACTCAATGATGCATGTCGAGAGTGTATGTCCTCTCGTTAATCAAACATATATTGTTATAGTCGCAAACGACGAAACTTACGCTCTAGCAGCTTAAACCCTGCTTACTTAGTTGCTGATCACCTACAGTTGGTTAACTAAGTTGAAGCGTCCGCATGTAGGCTCGCCACAAGGGATTGTCTCAATCGCTTGGGTTCAAAAGTAGAGAATCGTCCAATCCATCCTGACTGTCGGATCGGTGCGGATTAAATTTAAAGACAGAAACTAAACATGTAGATTCATGAGCGTAATGCTGGCGGACGCGGGTTCAACTCCCGCCATCTCCACCAAATATTGATAAAGGGCTGACCGTCATAGACTGTCAGCCCTTTATTTTGCGTGTTTTTTGACTTTTTCTTACCTTATAAAGGGATGGCTAACATATAGGATGTTGGTGCTTTTGTTGGTATTAAAGCTTTTTCAGCTGGTCAATACCAACAAACAATACTCCAATACCCTTGACCTACATCACGTTACGCAATATAAATTTCACCATGAGATATCTTATGGTTATTAGCTAAAACGCTACTTGAGGCAAGCTAGAATTGCTCTCCAGTATGTCTATTTATAACCTTCAAGTCTAAAAAATATATTGCAGAAAATGAATTTATCTATAAAGTATAAATATAACAGACTAAAAATGAGGGATTAGACATGCTTATCGAACTACAGGGTAGTAGATTGACTCAGGCAATATTAGAGCGGGATGATAAACAGGTCTGGTGTGCTGTGAGCAATGTCAGTGACGATCATGCTATGACAGCCATCTATAATGGTTATTACGAATTATTGGTGTCTATCGTGTCTTTGGGTGATGATGGGTTTGTTTGTGATAAAGGCAATCTATGGCAATACGCTGTACCAGTCAAAAAAATCGAACTTACTCAGGAGGAAGTAGAACTTTAATTAATATAATTTGAGGTGTTTGGTAGTCGGTCAATATAGGATAGTTTGATTGTTAACGCTGAATAGTAGCGCTTATTGTGTCACTGCACGACAAAAATAATAACGCCAACATGATATGCAAAATCAGCACCCGTATTGTAGCCCTATAATGACATGACTGAAAATCAAAGTCTTAGAGATGGTCAAGTGATTGTTCTTATAGTCCTGATTGTTTGCCTGAATAATTCTCTTCATTGTAGGAGTCAGTGGTATGGATAGTGGAATGGTGGGGAGTGCATTAACGCGCTCAATGCTTGAAAATGGGCATCAAGAATTATGGTGTGCCGTGAGTGACGTGAGCGATGAAGATGCTATGGAAGATCAAGTAGGGAATGACTTTACAGCGTGTATCGTAGACTTTAGGGACGGGCAGTTTTATTGCGCCGCAGATAATGGTTGGTTTCATGCGGTACCAATTGAAGTACGTGCACTAACGCAAAGTGAAGTCGGTTTTTAAAAATCGAAATATTTAGTTCTTGTTACCCCACCAAACACAAAAAACCGATCATTTAATTTGGTCGGTTTTTTTGCGTTATGTGGTATTGCTCAAAACACCTAAGAAATTTGATGAATTTAGGGCGTGTTGAACATTGGGTATAAATTAATGGCAAAAAAAATAGCGAACGGTTAATCTTTAAGTTCTCACACAAAAAAGATATCGTTCGCTATGCCTCGCACTATGCTCAAAGATGAACACTGG